>Ga0153964_1000415_pt1 | contig 9766 bp, 5 predicted proteins | sample TSFL048MetaG_FD_104726 | JGI IMG/M metagenome (GOLD analysis project Ga0153964, IMG submission 104726) | Attine ant fungus gardens microbial communities from Florida, USA - TSFL048 MetaG | ecosystem: Host-associated > Fungi > Mycelium > Unclassified | place: USA: Florida, Withalacochee | collected... | reverse complement strand
TTATTCAGAAGTAATTCGTCGAGATCGTGCACCTTTTCTTATTTATCCAAAAAAATACTAAAAAATATTCTAAAGTGCAGCCGGATAGATCCAATCTATTCTTGAAATAGACAACTCGCACACACTCCCTTTCCAAAAAAAATCAATACACCAACCACTACAGTTAGATTTATTAGATTTGTTGCTAAAATATCGGTATTAAGCCCGAAACTCCCAGCGAATGGCCAGTGAGCTAAAAAAACGAAAGAATGGGTTACATTTTTCATATGCTCTCCTCTTATAGATAGGACGAACAAAGAAGAAAGTTTTTCGATCACTTACTTTGCTCGCCCTTTTTTGATCGGTTTTTTTAATGCAATTTATTTTTTATGCAAATAGATTTAATCTGATAATTTCTTTTAGATTAAGTCTTAGGTCTCGTTTGACCTGTGAAAAATCTCCTTTGTTGAAATGTTCCCAAAATTCCTAAACTAAAAGTAAAAAGACTTTCCACTGTCCTAAACTAAGAACGGAAAGGAAGAGAGCTAGCGTATCCTCTAAATTGATCATGCTCAACTCAGCCCTTCCTGGGGTTCCTGGGGTATTGTCTGTCCCGATAAATAAAAAATTCCCGGAATAATATAATAAATAGGAGTAAAGTATTTATATACTTATAATTACAGAAGCAAATGCCAATGTACTGAAAAAAAAAAGAAAAAAGTATCTAATCTAAAGGACTCATTTTCTTTTTTAGGATTAAACAAAAGGGTTTGCAAATAAAAGCGCTAGTGCCACAACCAGTCCATAAATTGTTAAAGCTTCCATAAAAGCTAGACTAAGCAATAAAGTACCTCGTATTTTACCTTCTGCTTCTGGCTGTCTCGCAATACCTTCTACAGCTTGTCCTGCAGCAGTACCTTGACCAACTCCGGGCCCAATAGAAGCAAGCCCTACGGCTAATCCAGCAGCAATAACGGAAGCAGCAGCAATTAGTGGATTCATGGTGAGTTCCTCGTGTCAAAAAAAAAAAAAATGGTTAAGGATACAATCAACCAAGAAATTATTACTTCTAACTTCTAAGCTCTATTAGGTAAAAGTAACTAATAAGTACAAATAAATGATAATAGAAATGAATTACTTCGAGATCTCATTTTTCGTTTCTAATCTTAGAGGTAAATCCATATGATTCTAATTATTCTATTTCTCTTTCTTTTCAACCAATTACTCTATTCATCCTTTTTTTACTCTTCAATATCCCTGAGTTCTCATTTTTTCCCCTTCATCTAACATAATAAAAGACGAAATACAGGAGGAACCCCTATTGAAATCGAACTAATCCAATAGGAATCAAATCAAGATATACAATTGATAACAATATGCTGCATAGAATTAGATATGGAATCCAGTTCCATATAGAGGGGAATTCCATATATCGGATTAGATAATGAATCTAACTTAGGAATAAAAAAATCCCATATACATTTGTTTCTTCTATTTTGTTTGCGTATTTTCTCATTTTCTATTGAATCCGATTCTAAAATCATTCCTTAGAAAGCCGCACAAAAGATGACTGTCTTATAGTCATTAAGGATATAGATCTAACCTGACTCCGCCTCCCTGAATGCATATATACTTTACCTCCTCCGTAATATAGTCTATTCTCTCCCCTACAACTCTAGGTTGTATATTCATACACATTTTGAACTATTTAGTTTTCCAACTAAGAGGATTATCCGGAATCATGCATGAATTGGGCTAAGCTAAAAAAAGACTATTTCGAAAATGAGTCAATTCAATGATGACCTTCCATGGATTCACCTATATAGGCTGCAGCTAAGGTTGCAAAAATAAGAGCTTGAATACCGCTTGTAAATAATCCAAGAAACATGACCGGTATAGGGACTACTAAGGGGACTAAAGAAACAAGAACAACAACGACTAATTCATCCGCCAATATATTTCCGAAAAGTCGAAAACTAAGCGATAATGGTTTTGTGAAATCTTCTAGGATGTTAATTGGTAAAAGGATTGGGGTTGGTTTAATATATTTCTCGAAATAACTCAATCCTTTTTTGCTAAGACCGGCATAAAAATATGCCGCTGATGTTAGTAAAGCTAAAGCAACAGTAGTATTTATATCATTTGTGGGCGCTGCTAATTCCCCATGAGGTAACTCTATAATTTTCCAAGGTAAAAGAGCACCTGACCAATTCGAAACAAAAATAAAAAGGAACATAGTTCCAATAAAGGGAACCCAGGGACCATATTCTTCTCCAATCTGGGTTTTGCTCAAGTCTCGAATAAACTCAAGGACATATTCGAAGAAATTCTGACTGTCGGTCGGGATGGTTTGTGGATTCCGAACAGCTATGATAACTGAACCTAGCAAAATAGTAATTACGACCCAAGAAGTGATGAGTACTTGGGCATGAATTTGAAAACCTCCTATTTGCCAATAGAAGTGTTGGCCTACTTCTACACCCGATATATCATATAACCCCTTGAATGTTTTAATGGAACATGGTGTAATATTCATATTGTCCTCTGATAAAAATGGAACTTCAAAAAGGAATTCTTTTGATTCAAGCATCTCTTTCTCAACTCAGCAACTTGAAGTATTAATCTTATATTTAGGATAGGATACCAAGAAATCACATCAGATCATAATATATATCAATACCCCCTAATATATATCAATATTCGCCCTCTCTTATCTATGCAAAAAAAAAAAAAGAATAGTAACTGATCCTATAAATCTACGCAGTTGCTTAAAAATTCACTATTCTTCTTAATCAACGATTTCTTATATAGAGAGAACGGCCCTCAGAAATTGCAAATACTAATTTGTTAAGAATTAATCGAATTGAAGTCATAGTGTCGTCGTTGGCAGGAATCGATATATTCGCGAGATCTGGGTCACAATTTGTATCGACTAAAGAAATAGTAGGAATCCCCAAAATGGCACATTCCCGAAGAGCTATATACTCTTTTTGCTGATCAAGGACGATCACAATGTCAGGCAACCTCGTCATATATTTGATCCCGCCGAGATATCTTTGCAAGGTAGATAATTTTCTCTTTAAGATTGCCGCATCTCTTTTTGGGAGATGGTGGAATTTTCCCATTTTTTCTTCTGCTCTTAAGTCTCTAAATTGAGAAAGTCTAGTTTTGGTAATCGACCAATTCGTTAACATACCACTGAACCACTTTTTATTAACATAATGGCAACGAGATCTTATTGCAGCTGATGCTACTAAATCCGCTGCTCTTTTTTTGGTACCAACAATTAAGAAGCTTTTTCCCTGACTTGCTGCATCAAAAACTAAATCACAAGCTTCTGATAAAAAACGAGCTGTTCTAGCGAGATTTGTAATATGAGTACCTTTACGCTTTGCCGAGATGTAAGGGGCCATTTTCGGATTCCATTTCTTAATACCATGACCAAAATGAACTCCTGCTTCTATCATCTCTTTCAAATTTATGTTCCAATATCTTCTTGTCATTTTTTCCACACTTCCTTTTTTTTTTCTTTTTTCGTCTTACCATTACGGAATTAATTTCTTTTTGAAGATTAAGAAAGAGCCGAAATAACTTGAAATAAATAATAATTGTTCCGATGGAACCTTCTACTCAGAATTGACCATTGATACACGCTATAAATATAGCCTTAATGAATTAACTCACTTCTTTTACCTATTTAAATACAAAAAAAATCAGACCTGTTAGCATTCTAAGGTCAAAAGTATAGTTTAAATTAAAGTAAAAAAAAAATTGCTTTATGTATACTTAAATCGTATAAATAGGGGTAAACGGGGCTTCTGATGTCTCATAGAAATTGTTTGTTACGTCAGAATCAGAAGAAACTAATTCCGTATGGAGAAACAAAATATCTCTCATTTCCGACGCGAATAGATTTTTTTTTTGAATTTCGAAATAAAGGTTCTTGTCTTGTGGGGAACGATGCACAAATTTTTGGAATCCGGTACCAACAGGTATAATCCCCCCCAGAACTACGTTTTCTTTCAGGCCTTTCAACCAATCAATACGACCTCGTAGGGCAGCTTTTGCTAAAACTCGAGCAGTTTCTTGAAAACTTGCTTCAGATATGAAACTTTGGGTATTCAAGGAAGCCCTTGTTATTCCCAATAAGATTGCCCGATAATAGATCGATTCATCTAAAGCCCGCCCTGCTCGTTCCGCTCGCAATAGTGCTATTAATTCCCCAGGTAAAAAAACATTAGACATTCCATCTTCGGAAACCCTTACTTTTGATGTTACTTGGCGTATAATAATCTCTATATGTCTATTATGGATCTGTACCCCTTGGGATCGATAAACCTTTTGTATCTTATTAACCAAAGAGATACGACTTTGGGCTATGGTTAGCTCAGCTCCAATCAAGAATCCCCAGGGAACCCCAAGAATTCTTGGTATACGTTCATTCCAATCCTCAATTCTCCTTTCGAGATTCGACGATAGTGAATCAATTGAACGCGCTTCGAAGATTTGTTCTACTTTTGGAAGACCTTGCGTTATATCACTAGATCTTGATTTTTCATATATAAACGTAACTAACCTATCTCCTTTGTAAAGGATTTTTCCATAATGACCATGAACAGTTGCTCCTATAGTGGCCAAATAAGGCTTAGCTCCTCTTAGAACAAAAGAGTCCGTATTAACAATGAAAATTTGACCTGATTTTTTTATGTGCGATTTAAATAGACATACATTTTTAGAAATAAATTGTCCAAGGTGAATTATTGCCGATGTCTCTTCCCACGAGTCATGATGGAGAAAGTGCCAATTCAAATGGAATGGCTCCAACATGATGTTACTGTCGAAATTCGAAATCCTTTGATTTTCGTCTATTAAAGAGTATTTAAGTTCTTGAAATACTTGGAAGGTTTGTTTCAAATTTTCAAAGAACAAGTATTTTTTTAACAAGATCCGATTATGTGTTAATAAATAGTAAAATGAAGAAAAATTTGATATACTAGGTACAATAGCGCCTAAGAGCCCAAAAATATCTCGAATAGAAATTCTAGGATTCGATTCTTTTACCGCATTGGGATATTTTGAATTCTTGAATAAACCAATTCGAAAACAGTTGGATGCCGACAAAATCATCAAAGATGGATATTCTTTATTTCGATTCAACAAGGTGCCAATAGCTTCTTGATGTTGGCTAAGCGATTGAATCTTCGCCTTGGAATAAAAGGAATTGGTATTGTTGCGATCTAACCTATTATTGGGAATCAGTCCTACACTTGTCCTATCATACCTTCTTCGTGTATATGAAGTAGTAGACTTGACTAACTCAATTCTTAGGAAATCGCGAATCAGATCATTTGTTCTTACCTCAACAAGAGAAGCAAGAGCCCCCTCTTTTTCTTCGTGTTCCCAATTCACTACTAAGCAAGTTCGAACGAATTGACTATTCGTGTGATAAATTCTTTGAGTTAACTTGCTATTTTCATGAGAGATAAAATTGACAAGTAGAAGTTGGAGATTATCCTCTTCTTGCAGGAGATCCTGCGGGAAAAGTGTTGCTAAATTTCTCCCTTCGTCCATTTGATATGCGATTGCAGGTCGAACCGAAACAAAATACTTTTCCTTGCTTTTGAGAATTTTTTTCCGTTGAACATAAACCCAATTTTTCCTTTTTTTTGATTCCTTAGAGTCTTTTTTTTCTCTTTCTGGTGGTATCAAACTGCCACCTAATATCTTATCCGCCTCTTCAGGAAAATGAATATCTCCGGAAAAGATTTTGAGTTCTGTATGGCTTTTTTTTCTCTTCACTCGGACCAATCCGCCTAGTCGACTTCTTGTATTTTTTGTGAGTTGTGTATCGACTCCAATAATACTATTGTCAAGTACCTTTAGGGGTGAGGATCTCGGCAAGATATGCAGTTCTTGAAGAATGAAAAAAAACCGATCGACTTCTTTTTGGTATTTTAGACTAAATTCTTTTGTTCCTCGATGCTCAATAAAACCCTCTTTTTTTAAGATGGAATCTTCCTCCGGGCTCCCATATTCGTCTTCTGAGTCTTCCTCTGAGTCTTCTTCTAAAGTCCCATATTCTTCTTCTGAGTCTTCCTCTAGAGTCCTATATTTGTCTTCTAGGATTTCATATTCACCCTCTCCCTCTCGGGTCTTATATTCGTTCTCTGGGCTCCCGTATTCTTCCTCTGAGTCTTTCTCTAGAGTCCTATATTCGTCCTCTAGGATCCCATATTCATCTTCTAGGGTTTCGTATTCGTCCTCTAGAGTGCTATATTTGTCTTTTAGGATTTCATATTTGCCCTCTCCCTCTCGGGCCTTATATTCGTTCTCTGGGCTCTCATATTCGTCCTCTGAGTCTTCTTCTCGAGTCCTATACTCTTCCTCTCGAGTCCTATACTCTTCTTCTAGGGTCCGATATTCTTCCTCTAGGGTCCTATATCTAAATTTCACAATTCCTGAACCCCTTTTATCTTTTCTGTATCGTGGATCGTCAAAATAAGCAAAAATAGTATTTCTACGTAAAACACCCATAAAGGGTATTTCAATTGAAATACCCGAACAGGATATTAGCTCTTTCTCTTGTTCTTGATGATATTGTAATGGAACGACGAACCTATTTCTTCGCTTTTTCGCCAACAAATCCAAGTCTTCTTGAAGAATAGAAGGATAGACAAAATTCCAATGACCGTTGGACACGATTCGATCTGGCGTTAAATAATAAAGAATTTCCCTATCTTTTTTACCAAAAGTATCCAACAGTCTATGGCTTACTTGATCATTAGCCATTGATAGGTCAAAGATATATGTTCCATGAACAGAAAAAGAATAAGTATTAATTTGATCTTGATCCTTGTGGAGCGAAAAAGATGCTATACTGGATCTGCACATACTTACTGACAATATCCATAAATGGCTTGTTTTTGGTAATCGACGAAGATTACCATATTGATATTCGGGCGCATGGTAAACATCAGTACTCCAGTGCATTTCCCCGTCTGATTCGGAATAAATATGCTTTTGTATCTTTTCTTTAAAATGCAAAGTAGACGTTCCGGCACGAATCTCCGCAATTACTTGTTCGGATTCTACATATTGATCATTTTGCACTAGAATCAAGCTTTTTAACGGAATATTCACACTATGTAAAATATCCTGACTCTGAATAGTTACATGCAAGTCTATATAGCATAGAAAAGCAGGTTGTCCATGACGGGTACGTGTGGGGTGAACTAAATCCTCATTGAATTGGATTTTTCCATTCGAGGGGGATCGTACAAGGTCGGCAGTACCCCCTGTGAATACTCCACCAGTATGAAAAGTTCTTAATGTTAGTTGAGTCCCTGGCTCCCCAATTGATTGACCCGCAATAATACCTACAGCTTCCCCCAATTCGACCAGATCCCCATGAGTGGGACTCCGCCCATAACATAATTGACAGATCCAAGATGTGCTCCGGCAAGTAAAGGGGGTTCTAATATATATTGGTTGTGCTCGAAACGGTTGTGCTCGAAAGGCAGTTATGAATCGATTGACTAATCCAATTCCAATATCTTGATTTCGAGCAGCAATGCATCGCGAACCAATATATATATCGTCTGCTAATACACGACCAATTAGTGTTTGGACAAAAATTTTGTCCGTCATCCCATTTTGAGGACTCACAGAAATACCTCGGATAGTACCACAATCTCTTCTACGCACAATAATATGTTGAACCACTTCAACAAGTCTACGTGTAAGATAGCCAGCATCCGCTGTTCGTACAGCAGTATCTACAACCCCTTTTCGGGCTCCGTAGCAGGAAATTATATATTCTGTCAAAGAAAGTCCCTCGCGTAAATTGCTTTGAATAGGTAAATCAATCATTTGTCCTTGAGGATCCGCCATTAACCCTCTCATACCTACTAATTGGTGTACCTGAGATGCATTTCCTCTGGCTCCTGAAAAAGACATTAGATAGACTGGATTAGAAGGATCCGTTATTCGAAAATTAGAATTCATTTCTTGTTTCAAATATTCACTTGTAGCATACCATATCTCAACGGATTGACGTAATTTTTCTACCGCGTGTACAGCCCCATAATAATAGTGTTTCTCCAAAAGAAAACTCTGTTGTTCTGCATCTTGGACTAACCATCCTTTAGAGGGTATTGTTAAAAGATCCTCGATTCCTAAAGAAATTGATGTAGTAGTGGCTTGATGGAAGCCCAGAGTCTTTATTTGATCCAGTATATGGGATGTATATCCCATTCCAAAATGATCTATTAATCTGCTAATAAGTCGTTTCATAGCAGTTCCGTCTATTTCTTTATTATGAAAGACCAAGTTGGCCCGTTCCGCCATACATAAGTACCTCCTTTTTTAGCTGAATAGGATTCGACAATTGCTGAGTAGGATTCGACAATGGGCCTGAGTCAGTGATTCGAAAACTTAATTTACTCCCTTTCCTCAATCTGGATTTGCGCGGCAAAAAAGATGGTACTAGTGAAATCGGAATGCCCCCCGAAAGGGGCATCGCCGAATCTAACTTCCTTGTTTAGATAGTGTATGAATAGGCCCGACTAAATCCTTGTATGGCTTCCTCTATTTCTCTATAAAAAGAAATATGACCAAGAGTGGTTCGAATGTATATAGAACGGATTTCTTTTTTTCTATTTCCCACTATCTGATAGTGGGCATAAATCTCATGATAAGTCCCAAAAGATTCATATTGAACTTCAATCGGAACTTCTCTTGACCCAACGATGCGTTGATCTAGTTTCCATCGGAGCCACAAGGGACTGTTTAAACCGATTCGTTTCTGTCTATAAGCTCCCAGTGCATCATAGGAACTAGAAAAATGGGGTTCTTTATCTTTCGTATACTTATAAGAATTGTTATTATTGTAGTTTACTTTTTTATTTGGAGAGTTTCCGCAACTATTATATCTATTTGCACAAATACCTCGACGGTTTCCAATCGTTAATACATAAAGTCCGATAAGCATGTCTTGGGTTGGCACGCAAATAGGATCTCCAATAGCGGGAGACAGGAGATTCATATGAGAAAACATAAGTAAACGGGCTTCCGCCTGAGCTTCCAAAGATAAAGGTAGATGAACAGCCATTTGATCCCCATCAAAGTCCGCATTGAAACCCTTACATACTAATGGATGTAAACAAATAGTACGCCCTTCTACTAAAGTGGGTTGGAAGGCCTGTATGCCTAATCTATGCAGGGTAGGCGCTCTGTTCAACAGTACAGGATGTCCCCGCATAACTTCTTGAAGTATTTCCCATACAATGGGTTCCTTTTCCCAAATTTTCCTTTTAGCAATCCTGACATTAGAAGTAGCACGTTTCGTGATTAAATCGCGAATTACAAATAGCTGAAAAAGCTTTATTGCTATCTCTAGAGGTAATCCACATTGATGTAATGAAAGCGAAGGACCCACAACAATGACAGAACGCCCCGAGTAATCGACCCGTTTCCCAAGCAGAGTCTCGCGAAACCTCCCCTCTTTACCCTCAATTACATCTGAAAGAGATTTGTATACTTTATTGTGACCATCCCTTGTCGGTTGCCCGCGGGACCCACTATCAAGAAGTGTATCCACAGCTTCTTGTACCAATTTTTCCTGGCACATTACTAAATCTGCTGGTGCTAATTCACTTCTTTTTAATAGATAGGCAAGGTTGTTGTTCCGACGGATAACTCTCTTATAAAGTTCATTAATATCCGAAGTCACTACTTTATCCCCAGACCTATAAACAATGGGTCTCAATTCGGGAGGAAGAACCGGTAA
>Ga0153964_1000412_pt1 | contig 9800 bp, 15 predicted proteins | sample TSFL048MetaG_FD_104726 | JGI IMG/M metagenome (GOLD analysis project Ga0153964, IMG submission 104726) | Attine ant fungus gardens microbial communities from Florida, USA - TSFL048 MetaG | ecosystem: Host-associated > Fungi > Mycelium > Unclassified | place: USA: Florida, Withalacochee... | reverse complement strand
GAGTGCCACTGCTTGTCAAAGCGGTGGCGCCAGAAGGGACACTTAGTGTCGTCAGCAGAGTGCTCACCCTTGCAGTTTAGACACTTGAAGGTGTGAGGGCATGGAGCACCAGCTGCAGTAGCCTCTCTAGGAGGGTTGGACTTGGGATTGGCCTTGCAACACCAAGCCATAGATCTGTGGTTTTCCACTACATTTCTGGCACTTAGCGCCTTGAGCGCAACATGCATGGGTTGGATGTCCCCAGTGCCAGCAGTTGCAACACTGGGCAACCCCAGGATGCATAGCAGTCCCCCAGACTGTAGCTGTGTGACGCCCAAAATTAAAAGAGCGGTTAATAAGGGTCTTGCCCTTGGAACCCTTCTGAGAGTCCCAAATGTCAATTCAAATCACAGACATGTCTGAGTTTAGAGACACCTTCATAATGTGAGGGCGAGAAGCAAGTACAGCTTCTTCAAAGATTGGAGTGTTAGCAATCACAGACTCAACTTGAGCCTGTGTAATGGGAAGCGAAGAGTTGTTGCCCCAGTAAGGAACACCCAAAATCTTCAGGAAAGACTTGGACTGTGGCAGGCAAGGCTCTACCACAGTACTTGCAGCTAAGCCAGCAACTTTCTTAAGCCACTGCTTGATCACATCCAACTCTGCTGCTGATGCAACAAAGTTAGTAGACATGGATATTCCATTCCATGCCTTGTGCACCAACTCTGCTGCTGATGCAACAAAGTTAGTAGATATGAATATTCCATCTCATGCCTTGTGCACCAACTCTACTCTAAGCTTGGAGTGAGCCTCAACTAAGCCTCTGTTACAGGACTCAACTGCAGTAGCAGCATTTGCCACAACGACCTCTGCAGTGGGAGTGTCAAGTGGAATTAACACTTGGTGCCTAGTAGGCCCATGCATTGTCATCTTGGGTACCCTTGAGGCACCAGAATAAACTGCACCTCCCCTGTTTGGAGAGGCACTAGTACCAAAGCCAGATTGGTGCATGGCTAGGACCTTCTCCATAGGAAGGTCGGGAAACATATCATGGAGACAAAGAAGGCTCTCATACTCTGTGTGAGCAGAGGCCAGAGCAAACCTTGGAGTGGACTGGGGATTTCCACTACGTGCCGCTTGGGCAAAGGACTTAGGAGCCTGCTTGGGCACCTGGGGTTTGGTGGCCACCTTCGCGGGGGTGGGCTTAACGGTAGCCATCTTGGCTGGTGGAGGTGGAGGAGGCGCTCTCGACACCATCGGAGCAGGAGTAGGCACATTCTGGGAAGGTGCAGAGGGGTTAGTAGAGGGAGGGACTTTGCCCTTGCCCTTGCTCTTTTTGTTAGTAACAGTAGTGAAGGGAGTTTCCTCCACTGCTGGTTGATCAACTGCCATCTCAGTATCTGGAGACGGCTTCTGAGGTAAGTTATGACCATAAAGGGTCCTTATTGCCTCCACAAGTGAAGGAGAATCAGGCTGAGATGAGACCTTGAAATGATCCCACCTGCTGCAGACACAGTTTGGAACAAATGCCACATAATGGAACCTGCTCCTAAAATAGGAGAAAACTGTTCAATAGGATGGCTTCCAATAGGATGCTTCTGAATGAAGCAAGCGATGCACAATACAGACGAGGCAAGGACTTTGGCATCATTCTCTAAATAGCCAAAGTGACCAGACAAGGATGTGACATAGTGTTCACTATCCTACAAGTCACTATCATGTGTGACATTATGTGTGACAATGTCACTTGTCACAGGTTGTAATGCCTGAGATAAGCTGTCTCACCTGTCACATCACAGGTGTCTGCCACTGCACTGCTACTCTCTACTAGAGAGAATGACTCAGCTGTTCCATGGTTTGGACCATAAAGCATCAAATTGGTTGACAAAGGGGCCTAGGGGACATAAACCACCCCAGAGGTAAGGCCCCTGCTCTCCTCAGCAGAAACTTGGTCATCCCAACTCATAGAATGTGTTCTCTCTTCAGGAGCAGAGGAGGGAGCAGCAGAGAGCTGGAGAGAGACAATTCTGTGAGAGAGCTTACCTGTAATAATCCTAGAGGCAGTAGATGTCCTGGGACCAGGACTGACCTCCTCCTCTTCACTTTCCTCCTCCTCAGAGGAAGAAGAGGGCTCAGAAGATGCTTTTCTAGAGTCCTCAGCAGCTGAGACACTCCTCCAGGAGTGTCTGATAGTGTAACGAGCACAAGAGCATCCTCTGGGATGAACGTATTTACTAGCCCTAGAGCTGGCACAAGAAATAAGGTTGAGTGAGTCTGGGGACTCACCAACACTAGTAGGAGTAGCCTGGGGGCCAGGGGGATAAGCATTGGTAGCAGATGATTTATTCTGAATATTTGATTTAACTATGGTGGTGATTAGAGGGAAAGAAGAGATCGATCCAATTCCAATATCTTGAGCTGTTCTCTCCATTTCTGCTGATGGTACGATATCCAGCAGGTGGTAGAAAACAAATGACATTGTTTGGTGCTTTGAATTGTTTTAGGAATGCAATGAGATTATCAATTTCTTCGATTATTTGATTGTTAGGGTTTTCTGTTGCCGATATCATGGATTCATCATTTGATGATACAGTTGTGGATTTGTCATCAGGTGGTGGTGGAAAGAGGCATATTAAAATAACTTCTTCTTCTTTTGTTTTATTTTCTTTTGGGAGAATCCTTAGTATGACTTTTGGAATGGATGGGAATTGATTAGTGTGAGCAAATGATTCTTGTAATCCTTGAATATGATTGTTGATTGCTGACTGTCCTTGACCTTGGTATGTTGTAAGTTTGTTGACTAGGTTGCATTGGATACTATAGAATCGTTGAGGTAAGATATCATGTAGAATGAGCCTAAGCATTTCCGCTACTTTATAGAATTATGTGGCGATATCTGTATGATATCCTTCTTCAGTGAGTAGTGTACCTATCTCTGCATCTGCCATGGTGTTGTTGATAACATTAGCCATTCTGACTAGTTTTTTTGCTTTTTCTTCAAGTCCTGTCATAGCTTCGATGGCTTGAATAATGCAATCTATTTTGCTTGTCCAATCTTTGCTTTTGTTGTTATGATGTATAATCTTGTTGTAGGTTTCCTGGTTTCAGGTAAGGGAGGTAGCAGTGGTAAAGGCATTGGTAGCAGTGTTGGTGAAAGAGGATATGTTTGAAAGTGTTTCTCAAGTACTGGTATGCATTTGAGATGTTGAAAAATGACTTTTAGCCCTCTCTTTTATAGGTTTCGTCCCAAAAGCTGTGTCTAATAATCTTGAATTGCCTCTTTTGCATGTGGTAAATTTGCTTCTGCCATCCATTGGTTATGTTCATTTCCATATTCTTTCCAGTAAATGAGGAATTAAGTACCTCTTCCTTTTTTGTGATGTCCTCTAATTTCTTCTACTTCATATTCTTCTTCTTCATTGATAATGTCAGGTAGTAGTGGTGGGTTCTTATGTTGACTTGCAAACTCTGCCTTTTTGCAACATGTTAACAGGTCTTTATTGAAAACATTGTATATGGCCCATCCTTCTAGAAGCTCTAGCCTGTATGCTCCCTGTCCAATTTCCTCTTTGATTGTAAAGGGTCCATATCTTTTCTGGTCCAGTTTCTTTGAGGGTCAGTTTGTTTGAATGTTTCTTGCCTCTAGCCATACTTGTTCTCCTGTTTTGAGACCTTGTAATTGGTGTGTTCTCTTGTCATATTACCTTTTTATCATTTCCTTTGTTCTTTCCATTGCTGTTTTTGCTTCTTCCCTTGTTGTTTTCATCTTCTTTAATAGGTCCTCCAAGCTTGGTATCTCCGTTTCCACTGTTAGGTTTTCTTTCCAGGAGTGTCTTCCATAGTTCACATAGAATGGAAAGTGTCCTGTTGCTGTATGTTCTTTGTCATTATACTGGAATTCTGCTGTTGCTAGCCATTTTGTCCAATCATCTTGTTTGTAGTTCATGTAGTGTCTTAAAAACACTTCAACTTCTTGATTGATCCTTTCTGTTTGACTATCTGTTTGTGGATGGATGGTAGGCCATTGACATTGCTCTTTTGATTCCTAATACTTTGCACAGTTCTTCCATGAATGTTAATGCGAATTGGGGTCCTCTATTGCTGATGATCTTTTTTGGTATGCTATGTATTTTCCATATGTTGTCCTGATATATCCTTGCTACTTCACTTAAGGAGATTGAAGTCGTTGTAGCTATGAGTCTGATCATTTTGGAAAATCAGTCCACAACTACCAAAATAGCATCTTTGTCTTCTGATCTTGGTAGAGGTCCTATGATGTCAATGCTGATTCCCTCCCATGGTGTTTTTGGTGTGGGTAAGGAGTGTAAAGGTGCCGCTTTCTTCATGTGTTGCACCTTGTTCTGTTGACATTCCTGGCATCCTTGGACGTATTTTTGTACATCGTTGCATATTCCTGGCCACCAATGTTTCTTTTTATTAATTCCATCATTCTATGTTGTCCTGGATTATCTTGTCTCAAAGTTGTTTGTTTCTTGGGACATAGATCTTGCCATCTATGTAGATAATTCCGTTTTTTTCCTATGATTGTCTGTCATTTTTCTCCAACTATTTCATTACTTCTTGTTCTCTTGTTTGGATTTTCTTGATTTGTTCTTGTATTCCTTCTTCCATTATTTGTAAATGTTCTTTTCTGAGTAGTATGATAGATGTTCTATCTTAACTTGTTGTTTGTCATACCCATAACTCTTCTTTGAGCATCTGGATGTCTTGGTTGTTTTCTTTCATGTCCACTTTCTCTCTTCTAGACAATATGTCTGCTTTTGTATTTGTCTTTTCTGGAATATATCGTAGGGTAAAGTCGTAGTCTTGTAGTTTCAGATACTATCTTGCTTGTCGACTATTAAGTTTGTGTGGTTCTTTGAAGTATTTTAAGTTTTTGTGGTCTGTCTATACTTCAAATTTCTCGACTGCGTCTAGTAGGTATTGTCACCATTTGTCTAATGCTTCAACTATTGCCAATAGTTCCTTGTCGTATATTTCGTAGTTCCTTTCTGCAGATGATATTGTTCTTGATAAGAAGGCAACTGGTTTCTATTTGCCTTCTTGTTCTTGTGAAAAAACTCCTCCTATTGCATGTCCTGATGCATCTACTTCTACTCTGAATTTTCCTTCTTTTCTAGGTAGGGCCAGTACTGGTTGTGTGGTTATCTTTTGTTTCAACTCTTTGAATGCATTTTGTTCTTCTTTTGTCCATTTCTATTCTTCTTTTCCTTTTAGTCAATTTAATGGTACTGTGATGTGGCTGAAATTTTTGATAAATCATCAATAGAAGTTTGCAAAGCTTAAGAAGCTTTCAACATCCTTTATTTTTGTTGGTGTCTTCTATTTCTTGATTGCTTTGACTTTTTTTTTTTCTATTTGTACTTCCCCATTTCCAACTCGTACCCCTAGTATGGGTATTTCTGTGGCATTGAAACTGCATTTTGACCGTTTGAAACACAAGTTATGTTTCTTTGCTATTTTGAGGAACCTAATTATGCGTTCTTCTAGCTCTTTTTCTGTTTTTGCTGGGATTACAAAGTCATCTATGTAGTTTGCGAGGGTTTCTTCATGTAGTAGTTCTTGGAAAATACTTGTCATCATCCATTAAAATGTTCCTGGCAAGTTGCACAGTCCAAAGTACATTACTTTTGGTTCGAATAGTTCTTTGTTTGTCAAAAAGGCCACTTTCCATTTATTGTCTTCTTTTATCCATATGTTGTTGTATCCCCAGATTAGGTCCAATTTGTTGAAGTATTTTGTGTTTTTGAGTTTGTCAATTACTTTATTGATCAGAGGTAGTGGTGTTTTGTCCTTGATTGTGTGTTGATTTAGCCATCTATAGTCTTGTACCAATTGTAGTGTTCTATCTTTCTTTGGTATGAAGAAACATGGTACCATATATCTTGAATTTGATTCTACAATGAGTCCTGCTTTAAGTTGTTTATCTAGCCATTGACTGAATGTTTCTTCTTCTTTGAGTGTTATTGGGTAGTGTAAGGGGATAGCTCTATCTCCACCCCTAAACTGCAAAGCAATACTCTGGAGCAGCCTAAGCCTGTTCAAGTATTACTAAAGTAATACTTAAATACACTAGTATAGCTCCGATCACAAAGACCCTGACACTTAGAATGCAAACCCAGTATATAGTGTAGAACATCCCTTCAGGAGCCTCATCCTAATCTTTGAGGATTCTTCTGGAGGTGAGTTGTATCATAATTGCAAACTGTAATATTAACTAAGGATTCTCCTGGAGTCTTGTGCCCCAGTCGCCCTTACAGCAGATTAAGATCCTTAAAATGGAGCCTTGGACTATTCCAGTAGACAACCACCCAATAGGTCGTTCTCCCCTGTCATACCCAGTCCTCTGGAAACTCCACTCTCCAGATGTTGTTGCCTCCGGACACCCCCCAAGGCGTAGCTGATGCCTTAGGGTACCTGCAACACCATCTTTACGAGCTAACAGAGAGATAAAATGTCTCCGAAAATAACATCAACACCACCCTGGTAGCCTTAACTGTGTAGTTGCAGCAGCTCACACAACTAGTGGCTAATTCCCCCTCTCTGCCCGTATCAAACACCCCTTCCTCCGCCTGTACCATTCTCTCCAGCATCTCCGCCCCCTGCTCCGACGGCAAGACAAATGTGTCCCAAGCTCTCCTGCCCTCTGGACTTTGATGGAGAACGTCACAATGGCCGTGTGTTTCTAAACTCCTGCTCCCTGTACATCTGCCTGGCCCTAGAGCAGTTCCACGACAAAAAAGAGAGGATTCTTTGGGCTCTCACGTTCTTCAAAAGTGGTTGTGCTGCCAAGTGGTCTGAAAATGTGTTTCGTCAGGAAGCAGACACTGGCATTTTCCCCATCCAAACCTGGAGAGACTTCGAGCAACAATTCCGGGTTCACTTCTTCCCAGTTAACGCAGAAGCGGACACAATCAATGCTCTGGAAGGCACCTCCTATCACCAAGGAGGCCAGACGGTAGATGACTATCTGGACAACTTCCAGGCCCTGGTCTCCAATGTAGGTTACATGGATCCCCAGACATTAGTGATAAAGTTCCAACGAGGTCTCAGGTTAGGAATTCAGAACCAGATCGCCATTATGCCCTATAGACAACCAGCCAATACCGACCTCAACGCGTGGTACAGAGCAGCATAGAGGATTGACCAGGTGCGCCTCGCCAATGAGGCCTTTCAGTCTGTATCTCGCTCTGTCCCCTCTGCACTGCCCAAAACCGTCTCCGCCCAACCCTCACCTTTGTCCGTGGCAAGATTGTCCCCCATTCCGCCCCTCCTAGTCACTCCGAAACCTCCGCCACCCACTCTATCTATGGGAATCCCTATAGACATCGACACGACTAGGAAGACAAGGTCTCTGCCTCCACAAGGATGTTACCGATGTGGAAATGCAAATCACTTAGTCCAAGACTGTCCTCACCGCATGGACGTCCATTAGCTCACCGCAGAACAACGGGAGGAGCTGATTGAAGATTTGTTGGTATTGAAAGATGTAGTTCCGATTGAAGAGTCTTGTTCCCCAAAGGAGGAAGAGAATTTTGCATAGCGTGGCCAGTGATAAGTATGCCCCGGTCGCCAGTAAATAAGTTTACTGTATTGACTATAGAAGACTCCAATACAATTGACAGTGAACTAGTAGACGCACTACCTCTCACCCCTCTGATCCCTGCTTCACTCCATAAACCCAAGTGGGAGAAGAGGCTGCCCAAGCTCCTCTCTATCAGTGCCTTGGATGCACAAGGAACTTCCTTACTCCTGCCAGTGGAAATTGGGACTACGGACACAAGTGAACTCCACTCCATCAAAGCCCTCTTGGACAGCAGAGCGACTGGAAGCTTCATCGACAGGGACTTCGTCCATTCGAAAGGGATAAACACTCAGACCCTCTCACGCAACATCCCGGTCTTCAATGTTGACAGTTCCCCTAATGAGGTAGGACAGATCTCCGAGGTTGTAGATGTACTTCTCCATTATAAGACTCACTCTGAAAGGATGCTTTTGGCTATCTCCAGACTTGGGAAACAGAGTCTGATCCTAGGCTACAACTGGCTCAAGGACCACAACCCCAAGGTTGACTGGAAAAAGGAAGAAGTCGAAATGACCCGTTGCCCTCTCTAGTGTGAAGGAGGATGCGCCCTATGGAAGGAATAGACCCACCAGAAGAGGACTGAACTCCGAGCCCTCCAATTGTGTCGTAACGGACCCACGCCCCTTTTTCAAGAAGAGCTAGAGCTCGAAGAAACACCTCCGCAAACATGCAGCCCTGACTGGGGGCTCGGAGACCGACTGTTCCTTACACACATCTTCCCAGAACTTACTGAGGTCGACCTCCGAGCCACAGCTACGACCTCCCAACATCTCGCGGAGGGAGCCAGATGCAGTAAGGAGACACTTGCCACTGCCACTCTACTGCCTACCTACATCACAGAGTTCCAATCCGTGTTCACCAAGGAGAACTTTGACATACTGCCAGAGCATCGCAAATAGGATCACGCTATCAAACTGATCCCTAGAGTGGAGCCTAAGTCGTCAAAGGTCTATCCCCTGTCCCCGTTGGAGCAAGAGGAGTTGGACGCTTTCCTGAAGGAAAACCTCTGTACCAGACGAATCCAACCTTCCAAATCCCCCATTGCAGCTCTCATGTTCTTCATCAAGAAGAAAGATGGTTCACTCCAGCTAGTCCAAGACTATCATGCGCTGAACGTCATGACCGTCAAGAACAGGTATCCTCTCCCCCTTATCTCCGAACTCATCTCCCAGCTCCACGGAGCCAAGTACTTCACAAAACTTGACATCTGGTGGGGGTTCAATAATGTGTACATCAAGCTCGGAGATGAATGGAAGGTGGCCTTCCGCACCAATCACAGCCTCTTTGAACCCCTCATGATGTTCTTTGGAATGACCAATAGCCCTGCTACCTTCCAAACTATGATGAATGACATTTTCAGAACTCTCATAGCCAAAGGGATCATAGTAGTGTACTTAGACGATATTCTGATCTTTACGAGGACAGAAGAGGAATACAAACGAGCAATTCAGAGGGTCTTGGAAGTACTGGCAGAACACAAGTTATTCCTCTGCCTGGAGAAGTGTGAGTTCCATCAGAAGGAGATCAAATACCTTGGACTGATCATCTCGGAAAACAAGGTTGCAATAGACCCAGTTAAAGTCGCCGGAGTCCGTGATGAAGGGGACAAAAGGGACTATTAGCCTGGCACAAGCTAAAGATGCGGTACCAGGTCCCAATTGCATGCTAAAGAGTTTGTGGGGATGAATCAAAAATGAAGGTATTAAAAAGAGAATATAGAAACTTAGCACGATAATTAAGATAAAATTGTTCAAAAGGATAGTAAGCTCGATCTAGATCCTCCTCGCATGGTATCTCTAAGGTGTCCACCTTTACACACTGTAACAAGCTCACTATCAAAGTAGTCAGTAAACCACTCCTGGGCCTTACCACACTCAATCAAGCCCTCATCTGCACCCCTACACCAAACCTTGTGGGTGTGATATGATCTGAGTTGATGATTAGCCAGGCTTTTCAAGCTTGCTACTCTGTAGAAGGTTGTCCGAGCAACCACTGTGTCTTGTCTCTTGACCAAGTAGGGTATAGGGTTTAGTCTTCTCAACAACCCAACCACTTTACTTAGAACTCAGAAAAGTGCCATAAGACGACTCTCGAGCCCTTGAGATGGTGGCAGGTGTCAAGATTCCATTGCCTTCCTCTCGGGCTCTCTGAGTGTTATATTAAAAGTACAAACTGATGAGACTCAATTAAAAATAAATAAAAAAGGAAACTCCTT
>Ga0153964_1000406_pt1 | contig 9854 bp, 6 predicted proteins | sample TSFL048MetaG_FD_104726 | JGI IMG/M metagenome (GOLD analysis project Ga0153964, IMG submission 104726) | Attine ant fungus gardens microbial communities from Florida, USA - TSFL048 MetaG | ecosystem: Host-associated > Fungi > Mycelium > Unclassified | place: USA: Florida, Withalacochee | collected... | reverse complement strand
TCTGAGCGTTATAAAAAAGGCTTCTGCTGAGCCTAGAACCAAAGCATCGATTGCAGTGGTTTCCAAGATATTAGTGATTTAATAAATGGTAACATGGTGGTTACTAGTTGATCTGCTTAATATTTCGGCTATTATTGATTGCCTCAAGACGTGACTGGTATCAATTGAAAGGTCTTCTTAAGGGCTTTAAGCTGGCTTTAATACCGTGGGAATCGTCGAAGAATTGGTGGAGATATAACCAAATGAAGTTTGTGACACTTGTTATTAGCAATAATGGCTCAGATCTGATAGCAACTCTTTTGGATATAGCACTACCAGCTGCTGAGATATAATGTTATTCTAATAAATATTAGTCTTCAAAGTCTACCTCTGCCCTCAAGAGTACTGTCATGACTTGGTAAAACAACTAAGTCATTATTTATATTTTCTTTTGGACTTATTACATAAGAAGTGTGGGAAATTGTCATGTCACAAGTGTCACATGAAAAAAAGGATGTCACAAGCATCATGTCACATGATCAAGTCACATGAGGAGCATGGGAAGATAGTATATAGACTATGTAGTAATTGTATAAGTAGTGTATAGAAATAAATGAGGACTTTATCGAGTTCTCCTTGTCAACTCAGACTTGGAGTGAATTTAAGTCATCTTGGCTAAAGTCTCACAAGTACTCTAGAGCAGAAAGGACCTTAGAGAATTGTTTGCTATAGGAATGATATTATATCTTGGTGGCAGTTACTTATTTATAATGTCTAGATTACCATCAGATCAGAGCCATCATTGCTAATAGCTAATTATAGCAAGAACTAGCAAAACAAGTCCTCTCAAGGGCTATATCACAAACCTAATAAAAGGCGACTAAGACTTGAAGATGTGATGAGGTATAGAGGAGTAGTAGAAGAACTAAAGAGGTCAGGCAAAGAGGTCAGATAAAGAAATAAAAGAAGAGGTTTGATAAAGACAATATGCTTAAGAGCAAAATAACTCGAGATCACTGTCAGCGTCTAAAGTCTGATGACCAGAATTAAGCCAACTGTCTCTTTGTTCAGAGTTTGACAAAGAGAACTCGATGGAGTTCTCGCTCATTTCTCTATCTACTTATACACTTTACTACTGTAGTTATGTGCTTACTCTCCCATAGTCCTCATGTTACTCTAGTCATGTGACACACTATGACTGTGACTATTTGTGACCATTCGTCACACCAAAAAATTGTGACATTGTGACAAAGTCACGTGATACTTTCCCACGCTCCACCTTGTAGTTGTAAGTCCAAAGAAAAAGAAAAAGAAAAGAAATATAAATAATGACTTAGCTGTTTTGCCAAGTCATTACACTACCCCCCTCTTAGGTTTCCTCGTCCCGAGGAATTTTTCTACAACTCGTAGTATGGGTCTACCATGTTGCCCATTTCGTCTTTATCTTCTTCTGTCCATTCTCGAACTCCTGATTTTTCTTCCTCAGTTTCTTCCTCTTCTGGGATCGTCTTCATCGTCTCTCTTCTTGCCGGTCTCTTGCCCTTCCATCGTCTCCAATTTCTTTCTAACCTTCCCCAGTATTTCTGGTCATATCGCCTGTTCGACCATCCATATAACATTTTTGCTGTAAACTTCCCTGGTAATTCTCCTCGCCGGAATGTTCCTTCTTCGCGTTCTTGTCTTGCCACATCTTCCATATCTTGCCGATATTCCTTCTCAAATTCTTCAATCGCCTCTTTTGCATTTTCCAAATTCTCTTTTCCCTCCCAAGTATCGGACTCCACCGTAAATCCCTTCCAGCGTACTAGATATTTATCCTTCCCTCTTACTCGTCACTTGTTCAAGATTCTCTCTACCTCCCATTCTTCTTCCCCCTTGATTATTACTGGAGCTGGTTGCTCCTTTTTCTGCCCCTCTACTTGTCCTACATATCATCGTACTCTACTAACGTTAATTACCAAATATATTCTTACTGTGCTAGGTAGTTCTAATTTAACCGCGTTCGATGATATTATTTCTTTGATTTTGTAAGGACCGACAAATCTTTCTGTCAACTTTTCTGTCCTCCTTCTGACCATCTGATATTTCAAGTCTTTGGTACTGAGCATGACCAAATCTCCTACTTTATATTCTTCTACGTCCAATCTCTTTCTGTCAGCATACTTCCTCATATCTTCTTGCACTTTTCCTAGCGCTGCTTTTGCCTCTTCCTGTATTTCCTTTATCTTCTCAATGAATTTCTCTGCCCCTGCATATTTCCCCTTCTTTCTTTCTTCGAACCCCATCCTGGGATCTTGCCCGTAATTTGCCTTGAAAGGCAACGTTCTAGTACTTGAGTGCGCTTTATTGTTATATGCGAACTCTGCCGTTCCTAACCACTCTGGCCACTGTTCTTGCCTGTGATCGATGAACATCCTTAAATACTGTTCTAATTCTTGGTTAACCCTCTCTGTTTGTTCATCTGTTTGAGGGTAGAACGCCGTTGACAATTTACTCTTAATTCCCAACATCTCATTCAACTCCCTCATCAACCCTGCCGCAAATTGTGGTCCTCTATCTGATATAATGCTCTCAGGTAGACCATGTAACTTCCACACGTTGTCTCTGAACAACCTTGCTAATCCTTCTGCCAACGTCTTTTCTGTAGTTGGTATGAAGTAGACCATCTTAGTTAGCCGATCCACTACTACTAGAATACTGTCATATCCCTGCGCTAGAGGCAACTTGGTGATAAAGTCTGCCGATATATGTGTCCAAGGTCTTTCCAGGATTGAGTTTGGCATTAATTTTCCTGCTGGCTGTTCTGTGTGGTTTTTGTTTCGCTGGCAAGCGTCGCACCCCTCTACATATCTCTTCACCTCCTTTGTAATTCCTGGCCACCAAAAGTTATGGGTGACCAACTCTACTGTCTTCCATTGCTCCCCATGCCCTTCTATTGATGTATCATGGTGTAGCCTAATGACTTCTGCTCTTAACTTTTTGTCTTTTGGCATGTAGACTTTTCCTTCTTTATACATGATACCATTTACTTCTCTCCACTCTTCATCTCTTAGCATCTTTACTCCTGCTCGTTTCATTTCCTTCACCACCTTTACTACTTCGTCGTCTTTCACTCTTGACTTCCTTACTTCCTCTAGTAGATCTACCCCATCTACTATTATTTCTACTGTTTCTGCTCTTCTCACTTTTAACCATTCTGGCTTTATCAATATTTCGTCCTCATTGTCTCTTTCCACTCCTACTTCCCAGTCTGGCCTCCTACTGAGGCTGTCTGCTTTCCCCATCTTGCTTCCCGGAACATGTTTCAACACGAAATCAAATCTTGATAGGTACAAGGCCCATCTAGCTTGTCTTTTATTTAATTTCTGTGCTTTCATAAAGTACTCGAGGTTCTTGTGGTCTGTCCAAATCTCGAATTTCTTTACTGCTCCTTCTAGGAAATGCCTCCATGCTTCTAGACATCTGACTACTATTAACATTTCTTTATTGTGAATCTCATAGTTCCATTCTGTATCACTTAGAGATTTCGAAATAAAAGCGACTGGTCTCCATTTTTCATCTGAGCACTTCATTGATAGTACTCCTCCAGTAGCGTAATTTGAGGCATCAGCCTCCATCCAGAATTCTTTGTCTAGGTCAGGTGCTACTAATACTGGTTTTGTCGTGAAGACCCATTTCAGCTTGTTGAATGCCTTCTGCTACGCCTCCTCCCATCGCCACTTCTCATCTTTTCACATAAGCACATTCATTGGTCTAGCTACTTGTGCAAAGTTTTTAATGAACCTCTTATAGTAGTTTGCGAGGCCCAAAAATTTCCTAATGTCTTTTGCGTTCTTTGGCTGCGGCCAACTAAGCACTCTCTCTACTTTCTCCTCTTTCATTTCTATTCCATTGGGCCCGATGACTATGCCCAGGAACCCTATCTTCCTTGTCTTCCACACGCACTTCTCCGGCTTAATGTACAAGTCGTTCTCTTCCAACCTCCTTAATATTTCTTCTACGATCTCATCATGTCCTTCTTCCGTCTCCGTTCCTACTAATACATCGTCTACAAATGCAGCAACTTTTCCTTCGTTGATTAAATTTCTCAGGATTTCATTCATCATCGCCTGAAATGTAGCTGGTGAATTCGTCATGCCAAAGAACATTACTGTAGGTTCAAAGGAGCCTATATGCATTGTAAACGCTTCCTTCCACTCATCCTCTTTCTTTATCCTCACGTTATTGAACTCCCACCTTAGATTCATCTTTGTGAATACTTTCTTACTCCCCATGTTGTCAATTAATTCTGTGATTAACAGTAGCGGGTAATTATTCTTCACTGTCTGGCTATTAAGGTTGCGGTAGTCCATCACTATCTGCTTACTTCCATCTTTCTTGCCAACAAAAAATACTAGCGATATTTGCGGGGATTTTGAGGGTCTGATGTACCCTTTCCTTAGCTGATCCTCCATGAATTTCTGTACTTCCTCCCTTTCATTTCTGGACAAGGGATAAATCTTTCTTTTCTGTAGCTTGAATGTCTCCTTGAGATCTATCGCATGATCCCAAATTTTTCTCGTCGGCATTCTCTCTGACTCTGCTTTCCCGAACACTTTTCTCCACTTCAAAAACTTTCTTGGGACCATCTCCTCAATTTTCCTGTGGTCCTCTTCTATTTCTTCCTCTCTTCCCCAATCTTCTTTGTCATCTATTGCCCAGTGGACGATTTTCTCTTCCTCTTTTGTGACTATCATTTTGACCTTTTCCTTCCTCTGGCTTCTTCCACCACACAAGGGTGGACATCTCATTATCTTAACTTCCCCTGTCTCCCAATTTATCTCTGGATTGTGTGCTGCCAACCATAGCATCCCCAGAATTACTTCTGTCTTCCCTAGATCGCACACATCCATCCTCATTCTTTCCATATGGCCTTTGTAAAACACATTGCACTCTACTTGGTACATGATGGCCCCTCCGCTATTATTCGTGCCGTTTACATTCCTGACAACTAACGGTCTTTCTAATTTTTGCAGCTTGAACCTATGCCTAGCTGCTGTCTGTCTATTTATAAACATCCCCGTTGCGCCACTATCCAAGAGCGCTTTGATCATTATGCCTTCATGCGTATCTATCTTCTCTACTCCAATGTTCAACCACACTTCTCTTAATATCTTGAAGGTTCTCCTGACCTCCTTTCGACTACCTCCCTCTTTTGCTGCGCTTTTCGGTTCTCCTGACTGTGCGCTGCTCTGCCTCTCTTTTCCTTTGCATCCACACCAACTCATCTTCTCTCTTCTCCAGTAGAGAACCACCCCTTGTCCCCGATCATCTTCCACATAGCATCTCCCTTTGCCACATCTTGGGCACTTCAAATATGTGATGACGGCCCCTTGACTGCGCCATCCTAACTCCCACAATTCTGCATCTTGTGGCACTGTTGGCCCATAGTACCACTCAGCCCTCTTTCTCAACATCTCCTATGAACTTCTCCTCCACTCTCCTTGCTGTGCTTCTCGTGGCCTAGCCACACGCGCCGCTTCACTTCCTTCTACTCTCCTCAGCCTCCTTTCCTTTTCCTGTGCTTTTTCCTTTATGGGGCACGCCAGCCTCTCTTCCTGCTGCGCCTTTCGTGGCCTTGCCACGTATGCCGCCTTTTTCTCATTCTTCCTCTTTATCCATAGTGGGCACTCCCTACACTTGTGCCCTTCCTTTCCATACTTGAAACACTTCATCCCCTCTGTTCTCACACTCCTTATCATCTTTTCTTCCACTTCACACTGCATCACTCTGCTACTCAAGATTTCGAATTTATTTTGGGGCGTTGTTGCCCCTTTTTCTTCCTCCTTTTTGTTCCTGCAATTTCAGGCCAGGTGCCTGAACTTCTTACAACACTGACACAGCTTCCCCTTTCTGCCTTCTAACTCTGCCCTTAATTTAGTGAGGGCGCGCTTTTCGTTGAGCAAGTTGCTCATGAGAGATTCATATTGACTTTGAGACATCGTGGTGATGTCTCTGAGAGTATGGAGTTAATGGTGATCTTACTACTGTTATGTCTGTTGGGGCGCAAGATCTTCACCCAACCAGATACCTACTGCCCTACTGGCTACTGCCCTAATAGTACTTTGTCTATCACCCAATGGATGGGATCCCTAATCTAGACAGCCCTCTAAAGGTAACTGTCACTCTTCTGCATGTACCAACTCACAATGGAGTTGCAGTACAAGGTTTATACTGAGAAAAGGAATACAAGTATACTATTCAACACCACTCAATTGCAAGATCAGGTCTCGAGCGCAATACCTGAGCTTGGTACTGTGTCTCCACCTGCAGTCCCTAACTGACTGCAAAGTCCCCTTAAGCCAAGGGCCTGGCTATATATGGAGGTGGCTAGTAGTCACGATGACCACCGGCTGAGGGTTGATTTATAATGAGATAAGAGGTTGAGCAAGGTCCAAGGTGGACAGTGCTCTGAAGTGAAATCGAATTCTAGTGTCAGTGTCTAAAGTCCGATGACTGGAATTAAGCCAACTGTCTCTTTGTTCAGAGTTTGACAAAGAGAACTCAATGGAGTTCTCGCTCATTTCTCTACCTACTTATACACTTTACTACTGTGGCTATGTGCTTACTCTCCCATGGTTCTCATGTTACTCTAGTCATGTGACACACTGTGACTGTGACTCATGATGTGACCATCTGTGACCATTCATCACACCATTGTGACATTGTGACAATGTCATGTGATACTTTCCCATGCTCCACCTTGTAGTTGTAAGTCCAAAGAAAAAGAAAAAGAAAAGAAAAGAAATATAAATAATAACTTAGCCGTTTTGCTAAGTCATTACAATCACTGTCTCTTTCTATGGCCTATCAAAAGGCTCAAGAGCTATCTATTGTTCAGAGAAGATCCCTAGGAGTAGGATTAGAGAAGTAAAGAGTAGTAGCCAAGTGATCAAACCATCTCATTATTTTACTCTTACTATCTTTGGGAATTTGGAAGTTTTCTTTGTTTCTTTTCTTTTGTTGTATCTTTGATTTGTAATCCTAATAAATACTCTAGGGCACAGAAGGGACACAATAATACTTTCCCCCTATTATCTCTTTTTCTGTTGTTTTAGAGCTAAAAGGCTATTTGAGTAATTAAGGTGTTCTTTTGTGTTTACTTTATGAAAACTCTATAAAACTTCCCTTGAAGGGATACTCAAGCCTCAATGGACTTGGGCATTTGCTTATGCTAGGAGCTAATTACTCACTATGTGTTTTTGGGGTAGGCTTCTGATTATATGGTTAGCTAAAGTAGAGCTTACACAATAGTATAAAAGTTTTAGATAAATTGTTAGTGAGCCAACTTCTGAGCCAGAATAAAGCTAACTGCTCTTTATCAGTGTTTGACAAAGAGAACTCGATAGAGTTCCCATTAGATTTGCTATACTATATATACAATTACTATTGTGGCTATGCACCTTGTCTTCCACAGTCCTTATGTTACTAATTAGCTGATCTCTTTGTTATATACTGTGATTGTAACTTATAACTCTGTGTGTGATGTGACTGTGACTGCTGTCACACTTTGTGACTCTGTGATAGTCATGTGATACTTTCCCATACTCCACCCTAGTAATAAAGAAAAGAAAAGAAATATTAAATAATGACTTAGCTATTTTACCAAGTTATGATATGCTAGTATGTGTTTGAGATATCAAAAAATGACCTTTAGTTCCCTCTTTTATAGATTTTGTCTCAAAAGCTATGTCCAATAGTCTTGAATTGCCTCTTTTGTATATGATAAATTTGTTTCTGCTATCCATTGGTCACATTTGTCCCCTGATTTCTTCTACTTTGTATTCTTCTTCCTCATTGATAATGTCAGGTGGTAGTGCTAGATCCTTGTATTAACTTGCAAATTCTATCTTTTTGCAACATGTTAATAGATCTTTATTAAAAACATTATGTATGGCCCATCCTTCTAGAAGCTCTAGTCTGTATGCTCCCTGTCCAATTTCCTCTTTGATTGTAAAAGGTCCATATCTTTTCTGGTCCAGCTTCTTTGAGGGTCAGTTTGTTTGAATGTTCTTTGCCTTTAGCTACACTTGTTCTCCTACTTTGAAATCTTGTGTCTGTCGTTTTCTCTTGTTATATTACTTTTTCATTGTGTCTTTTGTCCTCCATAGCTATTCTTGCTTCTTCTCTTGTTGTTTCCATCTTTTTTAGTAGTTCTTCCAAACTTGGTATCTTTGTTTCCACTGTTAGATTTTCTTTCCAAAAGTATCTTCCATAGTTCATATAGAATAGAGTGTGTCCTGTTACTGCATGTTCTTTGTCATTATGTTAATGCTAAGTCTTGATGACTCAAGGTCTACTCGAGGTGAGTGTTTAGGAAGAACTCAATGGAGTTCTCCATTGGATTCGACTACCTACTTATACTACTATTAAGTAAAATATCTTAGGAGTCACCTATGAAGGTAGACGACTATTTATTCACCTATTAAGTAAAATATCTATAGAGGGATAGTTAATTCAAGTATGAAACACAAGTAAGATGATCTCACCTCAGGAGTCACCTATGAAGGTAGACGACTGAGGGAGTTGCTAAGCGAAGTCTAAGTTTATATGAATGTGTTGGTTCTACTCCGGTTGCCCGGTTGCTACAGGGTAGAATGGAAGAAGGAATTATGTTGACATCATTAGATACAGAAGGAATGAAAAAGATTAACTCCATGTGGAAAATACAGATGGTATCAGTTTATACTTCAATACTCCCCCTGGACTGATGCATTCGTTGATCTTGTAGTGAGTCCCAGGCAGTTCACGAATTTTTGTAGCGTGTCTTTTGGTAGGGGTTTTGTTAGTACATCAGCTATATTGTCAGATGTTGGAGTGTATCGAAAAATGACATCACCTGATTTAGTATGCTCTTTGATAAAATGGTGTCGAATATCAATGTGCTTTGTACGTCGATGGTTTTTGTCAGTGGTACTGTTTGCTATGGAGCCACTGTTATCTGCACAAATGATGATAGGCCTTTTGACTGGTAACCCAACTTCGTCAAAGTACTTGGATATTCACAAAGCTTGAGTGGTTGTCCTCAAGAACGCCATGAACTCTGCTTCCACTGTGGACAATGCCACAGTGTCCTGCCTTTTGCACTCCCAAGAGATCGGACCACCAGCCACTACAAAAACATTCCCTTCAGTCGAACGCCTAGTATCTCTACAACCAGCATAATCAGAGTCAACATATCCAATTGGCTCGAGGCTACTGCCACCCTTGTAAGTGATACTATAGTGTTTAGTACCTTTGATATATGTCAAGACATGTTTCAATGCATTCTAATGTGCTATTCCTAGGTTGTGAGCGAAGCGAGCAAGCATGTTGACAGAAAATGTCAAATCTGGTCTTGTCGCAACTTGTAACCACATAAGTGAGCCTAAAGCTTCGTGAAAGGGAATTTTCTTCATCTCGTTTTCTTCATCTGGGGTTGTTGGGTAATCTTCACTTGATAGTACTATGCCAGGAGATAGAGGAGTTGTTGTTGGTGAGCAAAAGGTCATATTGAAACGATTCAGGAGGCGTTCACAATAAGCCTGTTGTGATAGTGTAATATCTCCATCTGTATTCCTATCGATTCGCATTCCAAGAATGAATTTAGCTTCTCCTAAGTCTTTAATCTCATAGCTCCACCCTAGTTGCAATTTGGCCAAGCGTTCTCCTTCTAGAGTTGATGATGCCCCTAGGACATCATTTGTCCAAGTAGAGGTCAGTGTCAGTTCATCGTCATGTACTTTAGATCAGATTTGAGGATCAGCACGTGATTTGTAATATCCATGTCCCTCAAATGTCTTGTCTAAGTTTTCTGCCCAGTCATGGGCACCCTGCATGGTCCCATATAGTGTTTT
>Ga0153964_1000405_pt1 | contig 9857 bp, 13 predicted proteins | sample TSFL048MetaG_FD_104726 | JGI IMG/M metagenome (GOLD analysis project Ga0153964, IMG submission 104726) | Attine ant fungus gardens microbial communities from Florida, USA - TSFL048 MetaG | ecosystem: Host-associated > Fungi > Mycelium > Unclassified | place: USA: Florida, Withalacochee... | reverse complement strand
TCTATTGCTCAGATATAAGTCTTTGATTTCACAGATACTAATGCTATGGACTTGCCCATTTGTGGTTCCAACAAGCAATCGATGACCTCACTTCATATTGTACCATTATGGGTATTTGTTGCAGATAGAGGAGATGCATTCCTGTGTCCTAGTGAGTGTCATTCTACAATCCAAGAACGCGACACTCACCCCCGAGAGCTAACCAGCCCCCACATTGGAAAAACTTCAAAGACAGATCAGATATCAGATAGGAACGAGCGCAGTCTAGAGCCTGCAATACCGTCAGTGACAATATGAGACAGAGTCAGCGACAGATACACCTTAGTGTAGCTGGAGTTGCTCAAATGTCTTCTGAAGTCAATGTCATCGATGGCTGTAGAACAATAACATAAGTCTGCCTTGACATGTTTTCCAGAGCCTGATCCGATTGCTCACTCGACCTTGTCCTATAAACCGATACTTTGTCAAACGGGCCTTCGCCAATGGGTAGTTTGCTGTCCATCCAGTCGTCGATTTGTTCTTCTCGAGCCCTCCGCGAGCTCAACGCAGTACGGCATAACAATAGAAAATACTCTGCTCTGACCCGGAAAACAGGCCGGAAAACACGTACTATTCATCTAGTTCGAAATTCAAGTCATGCACAGCTAAGATCTAAGACTTACTATGCCACATTAAAGGCCACGATTTTGCATTGATGATGAGCAGCAAGATAACAAGCCGCTTGGCTACCAGTCGTATGTGAAGGGAATACCGATTTATTGTGTTCCAAGCGGATACATAGGCGGACGTGGCCATGCAATTCAAGTGAGAAAGTATGGTTCTACTTCATGGACAACAGACTATCCCATTTGAAGGAGGATTTTGCTTTGTCATGACAACTGATTTTTAAAATATTGCCCTCCACTTCCATGTAAAATATGCAACATCCCGTGAGAATCTAGGATGTATGACTGGTTAATCTGAGGAGAGAAGTTATACAAATAAACATGACTTTGACTCCCTAAAGACGAGACAATACTGTTTGCACAACAGTTTGGATATCGCCACTACGCCGCTAGACATTGAAGAAGACCATTCGTTCTATGTTAGATTCAGCTACTATTGTAATTATGCATTTTTTTTTAAGATGGTTGAGCTCAGGTCCCTGCACTACATTATATCATTGAAGAGCAGTATCCAAGCAGCGCAATGGATGTACTTGTCGCGGAATGACATCCTTGTTATGGAATGACATCGAGTTGTCTTGAAAACTCCATTTGCTGGAGCATTTGTTTCGGATATTTACATATAAATATGGGATTAAGTCTTTCTGTCTTTCCCTCTTTTCCCCTGCACTCAATTTATTTTGCTGTGTTAGTACTCTAGGTCTTACCTAGAAGGTGGGCTGTTATAAAATAGATTAAATTTACAGTGCATACTGGTGTCCTTATATACCTCGTCGAGCATCTATTCTAGGTTACTTAGCATCATACTAAGTTAGTGTCTTTTTTTTTTTTTTAAATCAATGATTTATTACACAGGGCACAGAGGCAGACCATGGTAAGTACCAAGTACCTACTTAAATATGAGAGAAGTAAGAGGGAAAAGAACAAAACATGAAGTGAAAAAGAGGTGACAAGTAGAGTATGAGGTAACAACTGCTGTGCTTTTACTCTATGGAGTCACGCCATGACAGGACTTTATCCATTATCAAAGCTAAATGCACCTGGATTATCTGTGAGGAAATGAACAAAACTGTTAATAATAATGTTGCATGGTTGAGTAGAGGGATCATACAGGTTGCATTCTATGACTATGTGTTCACGAGTTTGAACTTCAGCTTCACCACATGGGCAGCTGGTTGGGAGGTGGGGAAAGAATCTCTGTCTATATTCTCCAATGGGGCATGTCCAGTGGTCATGCGAGTGAATCAAGTGCACAGTGAGTCTGTAAATCCTATGAAGGGTAGCTATGATCCTCCTTTGGCATATATAGGTTTGATGACTTGTTGTTTTTCATCTTCAAAACTCAAGAAGCATTGGCCTTTTTTGGGGTTATCCACAAAAGACTCTTGCCACTCATGGAGGATGTTGTCGCATTCTTTTTTCCTACTAAACAAGTGCGATTCTTTGCTAGAGAAGGCAGGGATGCATTTGCTTGCTTTGACCTGGTCATCAACAAGCTGATGTCTGGGCCACTTAGCTTTGCCTAGGCAATACCAGAAATGGATTTTATTTCTGTTGTCTTTTCTTAGAAAAGAGTCAATAGTGGAAATGATTGGAATAAAGATGTTTTAAAGAGAGTCAACTTTAGATTCAAGGATCTTTCTTGCTGCGGCAATGGAATCTGTAATGACAATGATGTCATGGATGTTATCTCTTTCCATGGCAGGTATTAGGCCTGTGCAAATGGCCATGAGTTCGGCTTCCATTGATGTCACATTTATGAAATGGATTTGCAAGCGTTGGATGATAGAGTTGTTGAACCAGATACAGGTGACAGCTGTGGCAATATGTGATTTTTTGACACCTCTGTCTGCAATGATAGCTATGTTGTTAGATGAAGAAGAAGAAAAAGAAGAAAAAGAATGGAAACTAATCCTATTAGAGAAATGATTGACTATCCTTAACCCAGGAGAGAAAAGAGGATGGAGAGGATTGAAACAATTTCTAACACTATTGAGGTGTTCATTAGTATCTTCGATAGGGCTTTTGAGGTTGGCTTGTTGTCTGGCAGTGAGTTTGGAAGTTGCCATTCTGTGGGGTAGTTGTCCTTTGGCATGTTGTGATTCCAGTAATGAATTGATGGCATAGGATGGAGGTATAGAGGCATATCGCAAATAATGTCTACCATTTAGCTTGTGAAGATGCATCGTGATTGGGATGAGACCTGCTATGGCTTTGATGCCTTTGGATGGGGATGTTCAAAAGGCACCTGTGATCCAGAGGGCTACCCTTCATTGTATTTTCTTAAGTTTGAATATGTTTTTTACTATAGGGGCACCTTTGAAGAACCACAGTTGGAATCCATATAGGGCAATGGGCAGGATGCATGTTCTGTATAAGAGGCATTTTTGGATGGGGAGGAGACCACACAAAGAGTTTTCTAGTATTTTCATGGCATTGAGAGTGGAGAGGCATTTGGTGGCATAAAAATATATATGGAAGTAGAAATTTAGCTTGTGGTCGAAATAAAAGCCTAAGTAGCACAGAATAGGTTTAGGGGAGATAATGGGGCCTCCTACAGGGGTGAGATCAATAGAAGGGTTGGGAGGGTGTCAAGCTCTTGTAAAATGGAAAAGCTTAGTTTTGCTGTGTTCTATGATGAGACCTGCACCGAGAAGGATTTTAGACATGATGTTGTAGCTACAGAGTAAAAAGGAGGAAGATAAGGAATAACTTTTCTCTTGGGAAATTAGAAGACCATCATCAACAAAAGATAAAATATCAGTTGGGATGCTTTCTTTTAAGTTTTTTATTCTTTTTTTGAATGTTTTAATGATAGGCAAGAGATAAATGGCAGAGAGGATAGGGGAGAGAGCTGAGCCTTGGCCTACTCCCACATTGGTGTCAAACATAGGAGACAAGAAACTATTCCAAAGGTAAGAGATGGAACGACCTGAATAATAGCTGTTAAAGAACTCTCTGATGTTAGTGCTGAGTCCTGCTTTCTTTAGATAGATAGATAGGAAATGATAATTCAGGGAAGGAAAAAATTGTGTGATGTCAAAGGCAATGATACTTGTGTGACATTGCTTGAGCCACCCAGCTCGAATGAGATGTATGAGGTAAATGCCAGTATCAGTTGTCGACCATTGTCTAATGCCTCCAAGTTGGTTAGGGTCTAGAAATCCATTAGCTACCATATGGAACTAGAGTCAGTTGCTGATGGCTTTCTCAATGAGTTTGCCTGTAGTATTTAATAAGATGATAGGACGAAAAGATTTGGGAGTATTATAGTGTTCTTTGTTGGGTTTGGGGATGATAACAGAATTGGTAGCTTTGAAGTGAGATAACTAGTATCCTAGGTTGAAGCATGCATTAGCTATGTTTAAGACTTTCTCTAAACAAATATTGTCAGAGATTAAGGACTTGAGATGCTATCAGGAGATATGATCTAGTCTGGGAGATGAGGATGACAAGCACTTAGCTATAGCATCTCGAAGTTCTTGCCATGAGAAAGGAGGCCACTCGATAGTATTTGCCTGAGGAATTTCATTGAGGAAGTGATCATTAATTGGTCTGTCTTCAGCAGAATTATAGGACTTGTGAAGAGCTTGTCACAAATCTGGTAAGGTGTTGCATAGGCAATCTTTGTATAAGATGGCTTCGATGGTAAGGAGAGACTTTTTCTTGACCCAATTCATAAGGTCCTAGGGTCTCTTGTTAGATGATGCAATTTCCTGTATTTTCTCATCAAAGAAATTTCTCTTGGCTGAGTGCATGTTTGTTTTGAATTCTCTCTAGTGTTGTATGTTTCCTGAGTCTCAATATCTGTTTAGACTGTCAGTGCACTCTGAGTTCCACCACTCTTTGGAGTATTTAGTGATATGCTTGAGTTTTGAGTTAAACTGTTAGGCGTGTTCAAAAATGGCAGCCAGTTGTTGGATAGCATTTTCCAAGTCTTTTTTTGTCACAATGCTTGAAGTATCTAAGTTCTTGATACTGGTGATTATTGAGGAGAAGTTCTTCTCTTCTTTGCTATCTCTTCTAATGGACCATTTGTTAATATTGATACTAATACCTTGGATACCTATTTCCACAGTCACTAGTATATGATCAGAGGGTTTTTGAATCTCAGAATGGAGAATATTTTTACCAAATCCTATGTTATCAGGTGGGATGAAGACCAGATCTAAGACGGAGTTTGAGTCTTAGGGATTGTTCACGTATCTAGTAGGGCCTGGATTCAGAGGAGGGGAAAATTCAAGACCAAGGCTGTTAGTGATAGTTAGCAGATTGTCAGTATATATTGAGTGATAGTGGACATGGAGGTCCCAGTCACTGTCTCTGATGTTAAAGTCTCCTGCCATAATGACTGTGTTGTCTAGATTGATTGTATTCTGTCGAAGAAAGCAGAGGGCAGTTTGATTGCTGTCAGAATAAATGTTGATTAAAAAGTTAGTATTCCAGTTGCAATGAAATGCTAAGACATTGATGTCTCTATGATTAACAATGTTAAGTCACATTGCAAATCTCATCTTTGAAAGGCATTTGTTGACATATGTAGCAACTCTAGCATAATTGTCTTGATTGAGGTTCTGTTGTATAAAGAGGGTCCAATCAGGGTTAAGTGCAAGCTTGTGAAGAACTTAGACAACACCCAAGGTGGATGTTCAAGAAGAACTCAATAGAGTTCCTCATTGGATTGACTACCTACTTATACTACTTTTACAAGTGGCTATACACTACTAGTCCATGATCACATGTTCTTTCTAGAATGTTCTACAATCACATGACCTGTCACGTGCTATGATTACTTAAGTTCCCATGCTATTTATATCTTGTTTGCATTATACGACTTGATATTTGCAATCAAGTGTTTGAACATATGGGAAACTTGTTCCTTCTTGGGGCTCTCATAACATGGCCTCCCCTTCAAGATTCCTCATCCTGAGGAATTTTTCCATCAATTCCAGTTTTTGTTCTATCTCTTCTCTCTCTCTCTCTCCTTCTCCATCCATATAGTAATTTTGCTGTAAATTCCCTAGGTAATTCTCGGCTAAATTCCTCCTCTTTTTCTTTTAGCTCCTGTCGCCTAAGTTCTTCTGCCTCTTCCCCGTACTCTCTCTCGAACTCTTCAACCAACTCTTTCGTGTTCTCCAGGTTTTCCCTGCTTTCCCATATATCTCCTTCTGCTATATATCTCTTCCATTGTACTAGGAACTTTTCCTTTTCCTGCACTACTTGTTTATTTAAGATTTTCTCCACCTTGAATTCCTCTTCCCCTTCGATGATGACTAGTTTCGGAGGTGTCTTCTTCTGTCCCTTTATCTGTGGTTTGTAAAGTTGTACTTTACTTACATTTACTACAGGGTGTATTTTAATAGATTTAGGTAATTCTAATTCTATTGCATTGCTAGAGACAATTCCCTTGACCTTATAGGGGCCCACAAAATTTTTCCAACCTTTTTCTCTTCATCTGCTATTTTAAATCCTTCATACTTAGCAGTACTGAGTCTTCTATTCTGTATTCCTCCCCTTTCCCCCATTTTCAGTCTACAAACTTCTTCATTTCTTCTTGTGCTTTTTCTAGTGCCACCTTTGCTTTGTCCTGAATTTTCTTTATTCTTTCCATGAATTTCCCTGCTACTTTATACTTCCCCTTCCTTCTTCCCTTGAATTCCATCCTTGGGTTTTGACCATAATTTGCTTTGAATGGCGATGTTTTTGTTGCTGTATGAATTTTGTTATTATACACAAATTCCACTGTTCCCAGCCAATCTGGCTACTGTTCTTGTTTATGATCAATAAAGACCCTTAGATATTGTTTTAACTCCTGGTTTATCCTTTCCGTTTGCCCATCTGTTTGGGGGTGATAGGCTGTTGAAAGTTTTGTTTGGATTCCTAACAAGTTATTCAGCTCTTTTATTATTCCTGCCGCAAACTGCATCCCTCTGTCTAACACGATGCTTTCTGGAAGTCTGTGCAACTTCCATACATTATCCCGAAATAACTTTGCAAGACCTTCTGCCGATGTTTTTTCTGTAGTTACTACAAAATGTGCCATTTTGCTAAAGCAGTCACATACTACTAAGATTGCGTCATACCCCTGAGCTAATGGTAGTTTTGTGATGAAGTCTGCTGAGATGTGACTCCATTGTCATGACTTGGCAAAATGGCTAAGTCATTATTTATATTTCTTTTCTTTTCTTTTTTTTTCTTATTGGACTTACAATTACAAGATGGAGTGTGGGAAAGTATCACATGACTTTGTCACAATGTCACAATAGTGTGATGGATGGTCACAGTATGTCACAGTCACAGTCATAGTATGTCACATGACTAGAATAACATGAGGACCATAGGAGAGCAAGTGCATAGCCACAGTAGTAAAATATATAAGTAGTAGAGAATTAAGCGAGAACTCCATCAAGTTCTCTTTGTCAAACTCTGAACAAAGAGACAGTTGGCTTAATTCTGGTCATTGGACTTTAGACGCTGACATCCATGGCTTCTCTGGAATTGCATTAGGCATCAGCTTTTCTGTTGGTGCTTCACTTTGGTTCTTGTACCTTTGACAAGCATCGCATCTGTCCATGTATCTCCCTACTTCCTTCGTTACCCCTGGCCACCAATAGTTTCTGGTGACCAATTCAGTTGTTTTCCATCTTCCTCTGTGCCCTCCTACTGGGGTGTCATGATGTAACCGTATCATCTCTCCTTTAAGTTCCCCTTCCAGCACGTATATCCTTCCTTCCTTTAGCACTACCCCGTTCTCAATTTCCTATTCTTCATCCCTCAGTGTTTTTACCCCTGCTTTCTTTAGTTCTTCTACCACCTTCACCACTCTTTCATCCTCCTCTTGCGCCTTTTTTATCCTCTCTCTTAGATCTCCTTCTTCTACCATTGTTTCTACTTCTCTCACCCATTCAGGCTTTATCAATGTCTGGTCCTCATTATCTCTTTCCATCCCTTCTTGCCAATCTGGTCTTCTGCTCAGTCCATCTGCCTTCCCTATGCTTTTTCTTAGAATATGCTTCAAGGTGAAGTTAAATTGCGAGAGGTACAAGGCCCATCATGCTTGTCTTCGATTCAACTTTTGGCTCGTCATGAAGTATTGGAGGTTTTTATGATCCATCCAAATTTCAAATTCCAGCTTGGCTCCCTCTAGGTAGTGCCTCCATGCTTCAAGACACCTAACGACTACCAACATCTCTTTGTCGTGGATTTCATAGTTACGTTCTATAGCACTTAACGACTTAGAGATGAAGGCTACCAGCCTCCATTTTCCATCCTCGCATTTTGTTGACAACACTCCTCCTGTTGCATAGTCCGAGGCGTCCGTCTTTATCCTTATTTCTTTATCTATGTCCAGGATGGCTAAAACTGGTTCCGTAGTGAACACTGTTTTGAGCTTTCCAAACGCTTTTTCTTGCTCTTTTTCCCACTTCCATTTCTGCTCCTTTCTGACTAGCACATACAGTGGTGCGGCTATTCTAGCAAAGTCCTTTATGAACCTTCTATAATAGTTGGCAAGGCCTAGGAATTTTTGTACTTCCTTGATGTTTCTTGGCGCTGGCTAGTTAAGAACACCTTTCACCTTTTCCTTCTGCATTTCTACACCTTTTGGACCAATCACTACTCCCAGGAATTCTACCTCTCTAACCTTCCATCTGCACTTCTCTGGTTTCACAAATAAATCATTCTCTTCTGACCTCCTAAGCACCTTGTCTACCAACTTGTCATGCCTCTTCTCTGTATCCATAGCTACTAGGATGTCGTCAATGAAGGTTGTGGTATCTCCCTGGTTAATGAGATCCCGGAACAGGTCATTCATCATTGTTTGAAAGGTAGTGGAGGAGTTTGTTAACCCAAAGTACATTACTATAGGTTCATAGGCTCCAATGTGCGTAGTGAACACTGCCTTCCATTCATCTCCTTCTTTGATTCTGACATTGTTATAGCCCCACCTCAGATCTAACTTTGTAAACACCTTCCTTTTTTCTACCCTATCTAGTATGTTTGCAATGAGAGGTAAAGGGTACCCATTTTTTATCGTCCACTGATTTATGTGACAATAGTCTTGCACTATTCTACGTGTTCCATCTTTCTTTGCGACAAAATGTACTGGTGATGTCTGGGGCAACTTAGATAGTCAGATATATCCCTTTCTTAACTGATCCTCTACAAACACTTGCACTTCCTCTCTTTCTTCTCTGGACAACGAGTATACTTTCCTCTTCTTTGGTACAAATTCCTCTTTCAACTCTATTGTGTGATCCCAGGCTTTTCACACTGGCATTTTTTCTGACTCCTTTTTCCCAAATACTTTCTTCTATTTCCAGAATCTTTTCGGCACCAACTTTCTCAGGGCTTCCTTATCCTTGTCTCTTTCTATTCCTTTTACTTCTTTCTTCCTTTTTTCTTCCTGCTTTTCTTTTCCACAAATAGGTGGACACCTTGTCATCTTTACTTCTTCTTTTTCCCAATCTATCTCTGGATTATGGGCCACCAACCATGGCATTCCCAATATGACCTCCATCTTTCCTAGGTTACATACGTCCATTCTGACTCTTTCTACATGTCCTTTGAAGAACATGTTACACTCTACCTGGTACGTTATTGCTTCCCCTACGTTTACTGTTCCATCCACATTTTTGACCAACAGGGGGTTCTTCATTCTCTCCATTTTGAACCCTTTTTCTTTTGCAAAGGTCATATCCATGAATAAACCTATTGCCCCACTATCTAATAGAGCTTTCACTGCTACTCCTTCATGACTTTCTAACTTTTCTAGTCCAACTTTCATCCACACTTCTCTTAGTGGCCGTAATATATGCCATATGTCTCTTACTCTCTCAGTGTTATTTGAAAATCTTGATTTATTGCCCAATTTCTCTGGGTGCAATACACTGTACAGATTATTGGAGACCAGTCAAGAGCTTACTGTCCCCCATTTTCTTTTGCTGACTCTTGCGGCATTTCTACTACCCTCTCTTTCTTCTCCCAACAGTTTTGGGCTATGTGGCCAAACTTCCCACAATGATAACACATTCTATCCCCTTCTCTTTCCCTCCTATTTTCTACTCCCGTTGAAAGGGGCAAAAGGGAATTTAGCTGTGACTAGCAAGTAGAAAAGGGGGCGGTGACAGTTCCCAATTGCATGCTAAAGGGTTTGTGGGGAGAAGAAGGAAGTGGGGGTATCAGAAAGAAATT
>Ga0153964_1000404_pt1 | contig 9883 bp, 7 predicted proteins | sample TSFL048MetaG_FD_104726 | JGI IMG/M metagenome (GOLD analysis project Ga0153964, IMG submission 104726) | Attine ant fungus gardens microbial communities from Florida, USA - TSFL048 MetaG | ecosystem: Host-associated > Fungi > Mycelium > Unclassified | place: USA: Florida, Withalacochee | collected... | reverse complement strand
GAAGAACTCCATTGAGTTCTTCATTGGATTGCAGCACTACTTATACTACTATTACAGTAGCTGTACTCTAAGTCCTGTGGTTACATGTCCTTTCCAGAATGTTTTATGATCACCTGACCTTGTCATGTTGTCATGCCATACAACAGTTTAGGCAAAATAAGTGACAATTTTCACTGTAATAACCAGAATAACTAGCTTGAGAGAAGAGTTCAGCCTTTCTAAGATATTCCCTAAATGCCCAGTCATGGACTCAAGTACCTTGCTTGAGTAGCAGAGTAGTGGTTGTGACCACTGCTACAGATATCTCATAGATGCTTGCCCAGGCGCTCTGTATTAGATTTCTAATAGATTTTTCTTCTAAAAGTGCTCTCGAGAGCAGAGGCAAACTTCAAAGACCTAGTATTACCAGAGTGATATTATATCTCAGTGGCCGGTGGCATTATTTGCAGAAGAGTTACAATCAGATCCAGGCCATCATCACTAATGGCTAATTATATCAAGATTAAGAGAGTCGAGTCAATATAGAGTTGCATTGCAATAGCAGTGGAAGGAAATCAGACCCCGGAGTAATGAGCAGACATAGAAGAGGTCGAAAGAAGGATTGAGAAGATGAGAAGAAAGGCAGAAGGAAGGTCAGACAAAGATAATATGCTTGAGGGCAAGATGACTCAAGATTGCCATCTTCTTCTATAGCCCAGCAAGAGGCTTAAAACCTATCTATCATGCAAGGGAGGCTTCCAGGAGTAGGACTAGAAGAGTGGGGAGTGGTCACCTAGTGTTCAGGAAGGGCGCTGTCTTATCATTTCAGCCTTGCTATATTTGGGAATTTAGAGGTTTTCTTTGTTTCACTTTCTTTGTTGTCTTATTGCTTTGTAATCTTAATAAAATACTCTAGGGCACAGAAGGGAACTCAAGCATCATATCCCCATTATCATCCCTTTTTGTTGCTCTAGAGCTTAATGGCTATTTGGAGTGACTAAGTCTCTATTTTTCTGAGTGTTCTTCTTTACTTTTCAAAAAACCACCAAACCTCTTTTTCAATGGGAATTCGAGCCCCAATGGACTTGGGCATTTGCTTATACTAGGAGTTAACTGCTTGCTATATGTCATTGGAGTCAGCTTCCAGTTATATGGTTAGCTGAAGAAAAGCCCACATAATGGTATGGGAGTTTTAGGTAGTTTTGCTATATCGATAGCGAGCCAAACTACTAAACTAGGTAAGGGCAGTAGTGTTACAATACAAGATGAATGCGTGTCTTAGAGAGCCTATTATAGTGAGATCTACCTTGAATAGATTTATAAAAACTTTATCATTATTTCTTTTGGCTACTTGGGTTTCATTCCCATATTTCCCCTTTCTTAAGCCCTTTTGTTATTTGATCACCTGTCAAGGACTGTGTAGAATGGGAGTGGAGTGACCTGGAGTAGAGTGGAGTTACTCTGGAGTGAAAGAAAGTTAACAACAAAAGTAGGGAACAACCTTGGCCTTAGCTCATATATGTAAGAGGACCCCTTGTAAGGGGACAACCCTGAGATCGCTTAGATAACCTGGTAGGGTTCACATCATCTAGTGTTCCCACAGATCCTCAGAGTCCGTGATCTATAGTTCCCTTCCTTCTAGTTCGGGTCTCCATCACAGTACTGCATAGCTATATCTGGTAGTGTAGTTATTATTGTCCTGATGTAAGTGTCCATGGCGACTGGCGCACAGACCAGGCTAGTCTAGTATATATAGCTAGTAATGTATGGTAGTATACCTTATCTCAACAATAGTTGAAGCTCCTGGGCTATTCATCGCTTCTACTTAAGACACCTGCTCTACTATATTGCAGTGTGACTGGGTGCCTCACCAAGTGTGCCCCTTACACCCCTCACACATGACTCCAGAGCACCCCCCATTGCCTTCCAACACAATTTCATTGTGCAGCCCCTGGTTACCAAAGAATGGAATGCAAGGACATTTTAGTATATATATTGTAGATTATTCCCTCCAAGAGCTCCATCTAATTCTCTGAAGAATCTCCTGGAGGTAAGTTGTAACATATTCCATAGTGTAATTTAACTGAGGAATCTCCTGGAGTGCTCTACTCTAGTCACTCTCACAATATGCTGTGCCTCGATCTGCTATCGTATGTGTGATTGTGTATTTCAGAAGAACTGAATTGTTGCCAGGAGTTCAGGAGAGGAGTAGTATATTAATAAGAGTGAGGCTGGAACATGTAAAAGACATTAATCTATGAACTAAGGAACTAGGATGTAACTACTGGAGTACTTATACTAAGTCCAGAATAGAACGAGTACAAATAACTAGTCTAAATCATAATCCTATAGGAGTAGACAACAGAAGTTCAGGAGCAGAATTTAGTAATTAATATAAAATATAAAAGAAATCATATTATTAAATGATTATTTTCCATCATATGATATCACCTCTCCAGTGTCTACTTGTTTAGTGCACAATTATAAAACATCTCGGAGATGTTTTATATTTTCATTTGTTATTACTTTTGTCTTGTGATCAATTCTCTTTGATCTCCATCAATGTGATATGATTACCTAAGTTCCTGTTCTATTTATATCTTGACCCATTGTATGATTTGAGATTGTAAATCAAGTATTCAAATACATGGGAAACTATTTTTCTTTTGGAACTCTCATAACACAGAACTCTTTAGAGAGATCTCAGACAATCTCTTTTTCTATTTCTGAACCTGGACTAAATGGAATAACATTGGACTAACCTATTTATAGACATTAACTCAACTTGTCACCTTCATTACTTCTATTACTGGACTGTCACTTAACTAGTCACTCTCTAGTTACAAGTAGTGTTACCACATTATAACATTGTCATATTACTAGTTAGGATAAGTTTAAGTTAAAAAGAGAAGAGAATGGCAAGTTCTCTCTTTGTATTTCCTCTGTAAAATCTTACTCTGAGAAACTGGTACTTTTTCTTGTCTTAGAACAATTCTTGAAGGGTGCTACTCAAAGTCTCATTGACATTTCTCCTCCAATATAACTTCACTGAAAACCTTAACTGGATCCTCTAACAAGGAGCATAAAGATATCAAGTGTTAGATATAGGCTTCAAGTTGAAATGCATATTCAACTGTGAGATCTAGAGTCTTAACATAATATCTTCATTCTTCTTGTTAAAGGATCTGGTTAAGGTTTTTAGTGAAGTTATATCAGAGGAGAGATATCAACAAGACTTTGAGTAGTACCTTTCTATCACAAAAGGTCACTTACTGTTTGTGATTAGGTCGAAGATATATTCAAAAGGGGCTTATAAGCAAAGTTCAGATAGTAACAAAAGATATTGTTAAGTCTGAGGTCTAATCCTCAGACTATGAGCTCTTATATACATAATTGTGATAGTATAAGGGGACCCCTAACACGCAACTCCAGAGCCTGTTCTAGTCCTCCAGAGTGACCCTGTAGCTGATCCAATATTACTACATAATATTGGGTCTTACTCCCATCATTCCAAGAGCACTCCATTGCCTCCTAGCGCACTTTCCTTGTTTAGACCCTGGTTACCGATGCAAGGACATGAGGACACTGTAGTATATAATGTAGATTATTCCCTTCAGGAGCCTCATCTAATTCTCTGAGGAATCTCCTGGAGGTAGGTTGTAACAATATTTTATAAACTATAATTAACTGAGGAATCTTCTAGAGTGTACTGCTCTGGTCACCCTTACAACAGAATTAGATCTCATTGTCAGAGTCCTGGAAATTCTCAGTGGACAGCCGCCCTCTGGTTGTAAGGGCGACCGGAGGGAAGACTCTAGGAGATTCCTCAGAGAATTAGATGAGGCTCCTGGAGGGAATAATCTACATTATATACTACAGTGTCTTCGTGTCCCTGCATCGGTAACTAGGGTCTGAACAAGGAAAGTGTGTTGGATGGCAATGGAGTGTTCCTGGAATGATGGGAGTAAAACCCAATATTACTACGTAATATTGGATCGGCTACAGGGTCGCTCTGGAGCTCTGGAATGGGCTCCGGAGTCGCAGATTAGGGGTTCCCTTACACTGGTTACCTTCCACTAACAAACTCCAGCCCTCTGATCACTCTGCTCCAAGAGAGATGTCGCTCTCTGCGGACTCCCCCCCAGCTGTCACCAACGCCTTGGGCTACCTGCAGCACCATCTCCAAGAGTTGACAGAATGACAGAATGCTTTGAAACACACTATCAACACTACCCTCGCAGGCCTGACAGCCCAACTACAACAACTTACTCAACTTATGACCGCTCCTGCTCCAACAGTCGCTCTGCCTCTGATACCCATGTCTCCACCTCCTGTCAGCCCTCCTTTCCCTGTTCTGTCCACCCCGTCTAAACAGTAGACGAGACCAAAACTCCCTTCCCCCCCAGACTTCTCTGGTGAATGGAGCTCCGGTCGAGCCTTCTTCAACTCCTGTATATTATATTTATGCCTGGCCCTGGAGCACTTCAGCTGCAATGAGGAGAAAATCTTATGGACCCTCGCCTTTTTCAAAGATGGATGAACTGCAAGATGGTCCAAGAACCTCTTTCGCTAGGAAACAGACACCAGCATCTTTCCTATCTAATCCTGGGCCCACTTTAAACAACAGTTCCAGAGTCAATTCTTTCCGGTCAATGCAGAAGCAGATGCTGTTAACACTCTGGAAGGCTCCTTGTATTATCAAGGAAACTGGATAGTGGACGACTACTTGGGCAGTTTCTTGACTCTGGTCTCTGATGCTAGATACACTGACCCCCAGATCCTAGTAGTAAAGTTCCACCAGGGCCTCAAGTTGAATATCTAGGGCCAAATTGCCACTATGCCCTTCAGACAACCTGCAGACACCGATCTGGAGACTTGGTATGCAGCTGCCTGGAGGATTGACCAAGCATGGTTGACCAATGAGGCTTTTCAATCCATGCTCTGGTCAATGACCACAGCCCTCACGTGCTCTGCCCTCCCTCAGTCTGCCCCTCTCTCAACGTTCTACCTTTCTTAGCCCACTCTGCCCTCTATTCTACCAAGTTCTTAGCCCACTCTGCTCCCCATTCTACCAAGACCTGCTCCACCCATACCGTCTGGAGGAATACCTATGGACGTAGACGTAGTCCGGAAGGCACGCTCTCTACCTCTGCAAGAGTACTATCGGTGCAGAGAGGCCAACCACCTCATAAGGGACTGCCTCCACCACTTGGACATCCAGAAGCTAACTGTAGAGCAACAGGAAGAATTGATTGAAGATTTAATGGCCTTGAAGGATGCAGTAGAGGAAGAGGAAGTGGGCTCTACCCCGGAGGAGGATTTTGTTTAGTATGACCAGTGAAAAGTGCGCTCCGGTCGCTGTTAGTAAATAGGTTTGCTGTATTGAACATAGAAGAAGTCAATACAGATGTCTGTGAACCTATAGATGTACCCCTTCCCTCTGCTCTGGACAGGAAAGCCCTGCCTCAGAGGCCAAAATGAGAAAAGAGACTACCTAGACGACTCTTCACCAACACCCTTGACGCCTGCGGAATGTCTATCATCTTTTCTATAGAGATCGGTACTACTGACACTAGTGAAGTACATTCTGTCAAGGCGCTTTTGGACTCCAGAGCTACAGACAACTTCATAGATAAAGACTTTGTTTATACAAAGGGTATTAGCACCCAGAACATCTCTTGTCCCATACCAGTGTTCAACGTGGACAGCTCCCCTAACAAAGCAGGACGAATCTCCAAAGTGGTAGATGTAGTCCTCCGTTATAAGACCCACTCTGAAAGGATGCTCCTCGCTATCTCTAACCTTGGAAAGCAAAGCATGATCCTTGGCTACACCTGGCTCAAGGACCATAATCTGGAGGTCAATTGGCAAACCAGAGAAGTGCAGATGAACTAATGTTCCCCTCAATATGAAGGATGCTGTGTAATATGAAAGGAACAAACATCGTGGAAGAAAATGAAGACTAGAGCCATTAACATCTGTCAATCCGGACCCTCTCCAGAGTATATGGAAGACTCAGAGAGAGACGAGACCCTCCTCCAGATTTGCGAGGTTGAATATAAAACAGAGAACAGACTTTTTATGACAAGAATTCTCCCAGAGCCCACTGCAGAAGACCTTTGTGCTACCTCTATGATCTCCCAGAAACTTGTGGAAGGAGCCCGTCAAGCCTCAGAAATGCAGAAGGGACTTCTCACCCTACCCGACTATGCTAAAGGATTCAAATTGGTATTCGCAAAGGAAGACTTCGATATCCTCCCAAAGCATAGGCAGTGGGACCATGCTATTGAGCTCATTCTGGGCTTGGAGCCTAAATTGTCAAAAGTCTACCCCCTGTCTCTGGTGGAATAAAAGGAGTTAGACTTCTTCCTGGAGGAGAACCTGTATACCAGATGAATTTGCCCTTCCAAATCTCCTATGGCAGCCCCAGTATTCTTCATCAAGAAGAAGGACAGCTCACTCTGGTTGGTCCAGGACTACCAAGCACTCAATTCCATGATGGTCAAGAATAAGTACCCTCTCCCACTGATCTCCAAACTTATATCCCAACTCTACGGAGCAAAATACTTCACTAAGCTGGATGTTTGTTGGGGTTTCAACAATGTCTGCATTAAGCCCAGAGACGAGTGGAAGGCGGCCTTCCAAACCAATCGAGACCTATTTGAACCTTTGGTAATGTTCTTTGGAATGACCAACAGCCCAGCTATCTTCCAAACCATGATGAATGACATCTTCCAAGACCTCATAGCAGAAGGCATTATGGTGGTCTACCTAGATGACATCTTGATCTTTACCAAAATAGAAGAGGAGCACACAAAGGCTATCAGATGGGTACTATAGGTCTTACAGAAAAACAAACTTTTCCTTCGCCTAGAGAAATATGAGTTCTGCAAGGGGTGAATTAAGTACCTAGGACTAGTCATCTCGGAGAACAAAGTTTCCATGGATCCAATCAAGGTCGTGGGAGTTCGAGAGTGGCCTACTCCAGAAAACAAGACAGACGTTTAGGCTTTTCTAGGCTTCATGAACTTCTACCAAAGGTTCATCTGGAACTTCTCTGCCAAAGCTCGACCCCTCTTTGACTTAATACGCTCCGAACAAGTCTGGACATGGAGTGGAAAGAAACAGATGGCCTTCAAGGACCTCAAAACAGTGGTAACCACTGCTCTGGTGTTGATGTCTCCTCAGGACTCGGAGTCTTTCCAGGTTGAAACAGATAGCTCAGACTTTACTACAGGAGCAGTCTTGTCTCAGCAGTTGACGACAGACAGAAAATGGCATCCAGTGGTGTTCTACAGCAAATCCCTATCCTCTATGGAATGGAATTACGAAATCCATGACAAGGAAATGCTAGCCATCATCCACATATTAGAAGAGTGGAGGTACTTTCTAGAAGGAGCAACCTATCCAGTAGAGATCTGGACCAACCACAAGAACCTTGAGTATTTCATGACGGCCAAGAAACTTAACTGTTGTTAAGCCTATTGGTTCTTGTATTTGGCTAGGTTCAACTTCCTGCTTCACTACCATCCCAGATATACCATAGGCAAACCAGACATACTGTTAAGGAGAGCCGATCATGGAAATAGAACCTTGGACAATAAGAACATAGTCCTCCTGTGACTGGAATTCCTTGCAGTGCATGCTCTAGAAGGGGTAGAACTGACAGGTATAGAACAGAAGATCTTGTCTGATATCTGCAAGGGAAACTGGAACGGAGACCAAGAGAAACCCATAGCTAAGGCAGCACGAGAGCTCTAGAGCTCCACCAATGAGGCAGTATACTCCTCGGAGTGGTTGAACATAGATGGCCTACTCCAGTTCCGAGGGAAGATATACGTACTGCAGAGTCTGGACCTATGCAGACAGATCGTAGCCCTTTGCCATGATACCCAGATCACAGGACACCCTGGATGCTAGAAGACACTGGAACTAGTGTCCTGGAACTACTGATGGCCCCAGATGTCTAGGTACATTGGCCAGTATGTAAGTACTTGTGATCTCTGTCTCCAGACAAAACCTTGGCGACACTCTCCAGTCGGTGAGCTTCAACCGCTCTCTGTTCCGGATGCATGGTGGGATACACTCAGTGTCGATTTTGTGGTCGAACTCCCAGAGTCTTCTGGACATGATGCCATCATGACAGTCATAGATGCTGTCTCCAAAAGAGTACACTTCATTCTGACGTACATGATGGTCATAGCAGAAGAAGCAGCCCGACTCTTCCTCCATTACGTTTGGAAACTCCACGGCCTCCCAAAACACATTGTCTCTGACTGTGGACCTCAATTTGTAGCTTTGTTCACCAAGGAACTATACAGGCTACTAGGTATACAAATATCCTCCTCTACAGCTTGGCACCCCTAGACAGACGGGCAAACAGAACATGTCAACCAAGAGCTTGACCAGTTTCTCTGCCTATTCGTCAACAAACAACAGGATGACTAGTACAATCTCCTACCCATCGCGGAGTTTTAACACAACAACCACATTCATTCCATGACGCAACAACCTCTGTTCCTACTGGACACAGGATGAATCCCTCACATGGGTTTTGAGCCGAGACAGAACCCCTCTAGCCTGGAGACAGTCAATGAATTCATAAAGAGAATGGAGTCTGCTACCGAGAAAGCCAAGTCCGTGATCCGTAAAGTGCAGAAAGACATGACGAGGTACTACAATCAAAGAAGGTCTCTGGCCCCCATATTCAAACCAGAGGACCGGGTATACCTAGACATGTCAGACATCAAAATGACATGTCCATCTCTGAAGTTGTCACATCACAGACTGGGACCCTTCAAAATCGAGCACTAAGTAGGACCATTAGCCTACCGACTTAAATTGCCCCACAGATTGAGATAGTTGCACCCAGTGTTCAATGTGGTCAAGTTGTCTGCCACTCTGGATGATCTGATACCAGGAAGGAAGCCATGAGCCCTGCCACCACCCATTGTTGTCAACAGAGAACCAGAGTGGGAAGTGAAAGAGGTATTGGATAGTCGCTGGTACTGGAGGAGGTTCCAGTTCCTGATTAAGTGGAAAGGCTTCAGCAGAGAACACAACTCTTAGGAGATGGCCTCCGATGTCAAGGCACCAGACCTTGTCGCAGAATATTACCAAAAGCACCCAGTCACCCCAAGACATATCTGCCAGATAGACTTTGACATTCTTTTCAAGTCCAGAACTATTACTTCAAGACACAGCAACCTTGGAGAGGGGGTAAATGTAAGGGGACCTCTAACACGCAACTCTGGAGCCTGTTCTAGTCCTCTAGAGTGACCCTGTAGCTGATCCAATATTACTACATAATATTGGGTCTTACTCCCATCATTCCAAGAGCACTCTGTTGTCTCCTAGTGCACTTTCTTTGTTCAGACCCTGGTTACCGATGCAGGGACACAAGGACACTGTAGTATATAATGTAGATTATTCCCTCCAGGAGCCTCATCTAATTCTCTGAGGAATCTCCTGGAGGTAGGTTGTAACAATATTTCATAAACTATAATTAACTGAGGAATTTTCTGGAGTGTACTGCTCCGGTCGCCCTTATAGATAGTCTGTATACTAGGACAGATTATTACATGCTACTACCTATTGTTCTACATATAGTAGTGCCTTTGTACTGTAAATAGTGATAACTTAACCATATAGAGGCTGTCCTTTGTTCTAAGAAAAGAACAAATAACTATTTATAGATAACTAATAAAGTCCATATACAAATATTAAGGTTTTCATATTTCCACTAATATTAATCACCTCAGCATTGTTTTAAGCTCATTCTGAGTGTCACAAACTTCATTCGGCCATATCTCCATCAATTCTCCATCGATTCTCACGGTCTCAATGGCTACGGAAAGCCCTTGAAAAGACCTTTCGATCGGTACCAGTCACGTCTCGAGGCGAT
>Ga0153964_1000402_pt1 | contig 9898 bp, 8 predicted proteins | sample TSFL048MetaG_FD_104726 | JGI IMG/M metagenome (GOLD analysis project Ga0153964, IMG submission 104726) | Attine ant fungus gardens microbial communities from Florida, USA - TSFL048 MetaG | ecosystem: Host-associated > Fungi > Mycelium > Unclassified | place: USA: Florida, Withalacochee | collected... | reverse complement strand
GTCCTTTGTTCTAAGAAAAGGACAGATGACTATCTATGGGTAATTAATAAAGTCTATGTACAAACATTGAGGCCTTCATATCTCCACTAATATTAATTGCCTTGAGGTTTTTCTAGGCTCATTCTGAGTGGTATGAAAAGGGCTTCTGCTGATCCTAGAACCAAAGCTTAGATCCTGGTGGTTTTTGAGATATTGGTGATTTAATAAACAGTACTATGGTGGTTACCAGTTAATCTGCCTAATATCTCGGCCATTATTAATTGCTTTGAGATGTGACTAGTATCAATTGAAAGGTCTTCTTAAGGGCTTTAAGCTGGCTTTAAGATCGTGGGAATCATTGAAGAATTGGTGGAGATATGACCAAATGAAGTTTGTGACATGCTGCTATACTGTGCCAACTGTGTTGGGGAATCAAGCCGACACTGTTGATGGGGATCAAAGGGAATTTGATCTCGAGACAAGGGTGATAACAAATGGAAATATAATAATCCCTGAGATGTTTCACAGTTATGCACTAAACAAGTAAGCACTGGGGAGGTAATCAAATAAAAAAGGGGAGCTTAGGAATAGGGGAAATGGTGGGGTACAATCCAAAAGAACCAGAAGAAACAGTAGCAAAGTATTTAAGAATCCACTTGAGGTAGATCTCACCAGAATAGGATCTCTAAGATGCGCATTCATCTCGCGTCATGACACTACTGTCCTTACCTAGTCTAGTAGTCTGGTTTGCTGTTGATACAGCAGAACTACCTAGAACTCCCATGCCATCGTGTGGGCTCTTCTTCAGCTGACTGTACAACTGGAAGCCAACTCCAATAACCCGTAGCAAGCTATTAACTCCTAGCGTAAGTGAATGCCTAAGTTCGTTAGGGCTCAAATTCCCATTGAGGGAGAGTTTTGGTGGGTTTTTAGAAAGTAAAATAGAATACTTGGGAAAAACTAGAAACTTAGTCACTCAAAGATAGCTGTTGAGCCCTAGAGCAACAGAGAGGGATGGTGATGGGGGTATGATGCTTGTTTTCTTCCTCTGTGCCCTAGAGTATTTTATTATGATTACAAAGCAAAGAGACAACAAAGAAAGTGAGACAAAGAAAACCTCTGAGTTCCCAAACATAGTAAGGCCGTAATGATGAGACAGCACCCCTTCCCAAACACTAGCTAACTGCACCTCGCTCCTCTAGTCCTACTCCTCAAGACTTGTTCTCACATGATGGTTGGACCTCGAGCCTCTTGATGGTGATGGGGCAGAGACAGCAGTCTTGAGCTGTCTTGCTCCCACATGCGCTTCCTTCATCTAACCTTACTACTACTTCTCCCCTCAGCTTCCCGGTTCTTCCTCCTACCTCTTCTATGCATTCTTACTTTCCTACCTTCTAGCCTCCTTATACCGCTGCTGCGAGGTGACCTCGTGATGGTATGACTCTCTTGATCTTGCTATAATTAGCCATCAGTGATGATGGCCCAAATCTGATCATAACTCTTCTTAAAATAGAACTGTCGGCGGCTGCAGTATGACGTCACTCGGATCGCATTAACTTGTCTAAGTTCACTTCCGTCCTCGAGAGCACTTCTAGAAGGGAAATCCGTTGAGAATTCAATACAGGGCACCTGGGCAAATATCCATGAGGCGTATGTAGCGGTGGTTACAGCTACTACTCTGCTACTCAAGCTAGATGCTCAAGTCCACAACTGGGCATCTAAGGGAACATCTCTGGGGGGGCCGAGCTCGTCTCTTGATCTGGTTATTCTCGTTATTAAGGTGTAAAATGTCACTTATTTTGCCTAAATGTTTGTACGGCGTAACACCGTGATCTAGTGAAAGCTTCTAGAATATTTCATTAGTATATAAGTTTGTAATTAGTTATATCTACTCATTGGTTTGCAATGGAATACGCTTTATTCTAAGTCAAACCAACGTGCAACTAGGTTTCTGCAACAAACTGTGTATAGTGGCTATTACTAGACATTTAAAAGATAATCTATCTTACTACTAGTGTTAGACTTGGCTGATGTTGTATTGAATATATATATGTTTTCTTGTTATAACTGGATAGCTGAGTCCAAGTTCTTGTGTGACATGTTGCAAAATCAGATGGAATATTTCAGAGCTTTCTCATTACTACAAACTCTATCTCTTTTGAGGCCTAACAATATTTTGGACCATAATAATTCACACCTACATTTACCTGCTTATCTACCTATCAATCCAAATGTTAGTAACTGACTTAAGATCCTAGCCTAGGGTTTAGACCAGGGGACTCTTTAGGGTTAGAAGAGAACTCAATAGAGTTCTCACTTGATTTTACTACACTATATATACATATTTTCACTATTTGTCTACATTTATTTAAGTTTTTGATGTCCATTGGATTGAGTCTAGTCTATGTCATAGTTATAGTCAAGGTGACTCATGACAGTACCCCCCTCTTAATAATTCTTGCCCTGAGAATCTTTCCTACAACTTGTTATAAGGGTCTTGTGGGTTTACCAATTTGTCTTCTTTGTTTCATTTTTCTATCCTATTTTTCTTCTTTTTCTCTCTTTCTTTTTTGATTCTTGCCTTTCCATTTCATTTCTGCTAGTTTTTCTCTAGCTTTCCCCAGTATTCCCTATCAAACCTCTTGTCATCCCATCCATATAGCAGTTTTGCTGTACATCTGCCTGGTAATTCTTTCTTTCTATTTTCTTCAATATTCTTTTCCCTTGAGCATCTGATTTCTTTGCTGTATTGTTCTTCAAATTCTTTTACCAGGTCTTCTGCATTTCCTAGATTTTCTCTTGGTTCCCAGATATCTTCTTCTACCATATATCCCCTCTACCATACTAAGTATCTGTTCTTTCCCCTAAACTTCTTTTTATTTAATATTTTCTCTACCTCGTATTCCTCTTCTCCCTTGATTACTACTGGTGCTGGCTGTTCCTTTTTCTGGTCCTCTACTTGATCCTTGTACTTATGTACTCTACTAATGTTTACTACTGGATGTATTTTTACTGTACTTAGTAAATCTAGTTCTATTATATTTGTTAAGATTATTCCCTTTACTTGGTAGAGCCCAACAAATTGTTCTGTCAGTTTTTCCAATCATCTTCCCTTTATCTGGTACTTTATATCTTTTGTGCTTAGGAGCATCTAGTCCCCTACTTGATATTCTTCTGCCTCACTTCCTTTTCTATCTACATACTTTCTCATTTCTTCCTGGCATATTTCTTTTCTTTTTCTTTTTCTTTTGGACTTACTACACAGAAAGGAGTGTGGGAAAGTGTCATGTCACAAGTGTCACAGTCACATGATGGGTGTGGGAAAACAGTGCACAGACCATGTAGTAGTTGTATAAGTAGTGTAGAAAATCTAACAAGAACTCTATTAAGTCATCTTGGCTGAAGTCTTACATCTGAATCCTGATTTATTCTTTTCATTTGTCCATCTGTCTGTATATTACAAATGGTCACTTACTTATTTGTGATTGGACTTTGATACTTTGAAGAGTTCAAAAATACAAAGTTTAGATAGTGACAAAAGAAGTTGTTAAGTCTGAGGTCTAATCCTCAGACAAGGAGTCTTTATATACAGAATTATAATAGTCTATGCACTAGAATAGGCCATCACATGCTACTACCTATTGTTCTACATATGGTAGTGCCTTTGTGCTCTATAATGCAATAACTTAACCATATGGAGACTGTCCTTTGTTCTAATTAAAGGCAGATGACTATCTATGGGTAATTAATTAATGTCTATGTGCAAACATTGAGGACTTCATATCTCCACTAATATTAATTACCTTGGGGTTGTTCTAGGTCTATTCTGAGCATTATAAAGAAGGCTTCTGCTAAGCCTAGAACCAAAGTATCAATCATGGTGGTTTCTGAGATATCAGCAATTTAATAAATGGTACCATGGTAGTTATCTGTTGATCTGCCTAATATCTCAACCAATATTGATTGCCTTGAGATGTGACTAGTATTGATTGAAAGATCTTCTTAAGGGCTTTCTATAGCTCTTAAGACTATAAGAATTGTCAAAGAATTGGTAGAGATATGGCCAGTCACACAGTCACAAAGATGTGACAGTGGTCATGGAATGGTCATGTCATGTCACACAAGGTCACAAATCACAGTCACAACATATGGCAAAGAAGTCAGTTGATGAGTAGCATAGAGATCATAGAAGTCAAAGAGCATAGCCACATAGTAATTGTATATATAGTGTAGAAAAACTAACAGGAACTCTATTGAGTTTTCTTTGTCAAATGCTGATAAAGAGCAGTTGGCTTTATTCTAGCTCAGAAGTTAGCTTACTAACAAGTATCTAGTAAGGTAAAAAGGATTTATAGTAGAATCAGACACTTGGAAAGGAAAATCAAATTCAGAAAATGCAAAAGAAGCAATCAAGGAGTTTGAGAAGGAATATTAGCAAGACATAGAAGATATGAGACATCAAGAAAAAGAGAAAGGGACATTTAGGAGAGGAGAATTACTGGGAAGGTTTACAACAAAGAAATTATTCAGATGGTCAGATAAGAAATTCAATGAGGAATACTAGAAAAGGCTGGAAAGAAATTGAAAGTAATAGCAAGAGAGATAAACAAGAAAAAGAAGTACAATGGAAACTATTCGAAATAAAGACAAAGAAATTAAGCAAAAAGGGTCAAAAATTAGAGAATGAACAGAGAAAGATAAAGACAAAATGGGCAACATGGTTGACCCATACTATGAGTTGTAAAATCCTTGGGACAAGGAAACTTAAGAGAGGTAGTGTTATGACTTAGTAAAACAGCAAGTCATTATTTATATTTTCTTTTTCTCTTGGACTTACTACACAAGGAAGGAGTGTGGGAAAGTGTCACACATCACATGATAGGTGTGGGAAAATGGTACACAAACCATGTAGTAGTTGTATAAGTAGTATATAAGAGATAAAAGAGAACTTTATCAAGTTCTCCTTGTTAACTTGGACTTAGAGGGTAATTAAGTTATCTTAGGCTAAGTCACTACAATGCATCCACAAAAGAAAAGAAATATAAATAATGACTTAGCTGTTTTGCCAAGTCATGACAGTAGATATATTTTCTGATTGTTTCTCATTTAACATAGTTAAACACAAAGATGCTAAAGTGAGAGCCATCCATCTCAAAAAGCTTAAGAACATCTATAAAACCTCCAAGGATGATCCTAGTACTGTATTCATCATTTCAGATATGAGTCTCAAAAACAACATTACTACTTCTGTGATGTATATTCAAAGGGAACAAGCCCTAATCACCAAAGCTGTCCATCATGCCATGAACATCACCTCCACCAAAGCCAAACTCTTTGCTATCATGTTAGTAACTGACACTTAATCCTAAGTTGAGGTAACTTAGAGTCAAGGTTAGAAAAGAACTTGATGGAGTTCTTGATCAATTGTTTTATACTATATATACAAGTTATACTATTTGTCCTTGTTTAATCTATAAGTGTCCATCAGTTCACTGGTTTAATTCCAGTGTATGTCTTCCTTCTGTATCATAGTCATGATGACTCATAACACATTAGGTGTGAAATAAGCTAAGCTGTCTATATCCAAGACATTACAAAAATAATTGTTGTCACTGATGCTATTCCAGCCACCAAAAGAATATTTGACACATTGTGCCACCCTTACCAATTACATTCCATCATTATCTCCTGAGATCTCAGGACATTCTTTAATAAGGATCCCAACAATTCCATAACTTTTTGGGATTGTTCTAGTGACAACAAATGGTCCCCCCCACCAACTTGTTGACAAGGAGTCTAAGACTCACAAGATCAATCCTATTCTGCCTAGCAAAACATCCTGGGACTACAGCAAAAAAGACAAATGCAACTCAATTCTTAAAAGCTGGCAAATGTACTTTCAAGCATCTGATTACAAAGGAAAAAACTTCCTGGATCTCAACAATGACAATGGCAAAAACAATTTGTCCTACTTATTCAAAGGGCGGAGCATGGCTTAGACACTTCAGTCTCTCCAACACAATGTGTGCAAGAGTCACAAGATTTATAACCAATTATGCACCTATTGGTGATTACAGGAAGAGATTCTTCCCCAATGAATCAGCCACATGCTCATGTGGCCATGTCCCTCTCAAAACATGAGACCACATTCTGTTCAACTGTGAACAATACTGACAGTCATAGAATCCAAAGCAAGACTCCCTCAAAGATGTTCTCACATTTCTCAAATTCAATCTGGGTGTGTTCTGCTTCCAAGAAGGCATTACATAGATTTAGCTCTCTATTTGCTATCCCTTATAGCTACTACGTCCCCTACTCTTTCTTTCTCTCTCTCTCTTCATTTCTTCTCTTTTTTCTCTCTCTCTACACTTAAGTAGTAACCTCGTGTAACTACCACGGTCTACCACCAAGTCCTGTGTAATAAATTGATGATTTTTTTAAAAAAAAGATCAAGTCTACAAATGAGGGTCGGGTAAAATGGCTGGGTTTTATGGCACAGAAATAGCGAAATCAGAAGTAGCTTGACTATGAATTGAGACTGGCTGTATGAATCTGACCTGATCAAAGTCTTGTTTAATGCTACGGCCAATCGTACAATTCCTCAACAGGTAGTACTTGTTACGATTCAGCCTCCCACATACTACGCACTCATCACGTGTTGCCTCGTGTTCTTATAAGCCAGTATACTGGTAGTCTCTAGTCTCAGTCTGGTTAATATCATATCCTTTATCTGAACACCGGGTTTAGGAACTCGTAACGGTACTAGTCAACAGTCGCATGAGAGGATATCGTGCTGCTATCTTTTTCTGCTTGCCAGGCGAGGAGGTCCTCTGTGCTGGGTTCGTGGACAGGAGGTTTGGTCAGTCATATAGTACACTGGCCACTAGAAGCACTGGGTCGCAAATAAACTTGAAACTCAGCTCATGGTGAAGTTAATCAATTGATAACGAGATAGTACAATATTTTCATGAGCATTATATCAATGATTCTCGATCTCAGCTTCCATAAAGGTTGAGGAATGAATATTCATTCAATGAAAGGGGCCAGGTCATTGTGAGGGGCTGTCTGGCCACTCACAGTGAATTCAACGCTAGATGCTCATCACCAGTCAAATTATTGAGTAAGATTTTATTATGTTATGAACAGACAATATGGGCTCAATTGTTCTCGCCTTGCACCTGTGAACGACGATATTTGGGAAGTTAGGATGACTACCTAAAGAGTTCTAGATTTTCTTATGGTCATCCGAAAGTAGACCGGAAACACATGGAGTGTGTCATTCGGCATCCCGGATACATCCTTCATCCAGATGTCAATGTTCCTTCTGGAAGTCATCCGGTCTGCTCCCGGAACCGGATGCTTTGATCGCATTTGAATAATCTTCAGGTATTCTGATATCTGTCATTAATAGTACTTGCCCTTATTGTCTCCATTGGTGTCACGAGCCATCCCCTGCACCTGAACATTGTGTTATCCGAAATGAGAATCACTTTCCATTTGTCGACACTGAGACAGTCAGCTGAGATTCTTCTGCTATTCTGTCCGGATGGCTCTGTGATTGGTGTTATGTGTAATATACTTCATGTGCTTGCAGCAGGTATTGATAATGATGATAGGGATGTTGGGGGTTCCCAGGTCTATCTTTTGAATCATGAGCATTTCAATCCCGATAGCATCTTACCACTTCTATTTTCTACGATGACTTTCTCCTATGCTCTTCAACCGACTGTGATTCGAGTTTATGTAGTTCTATTTCTCAAGATCTATTTACTCCATAACATTTTCAATTCTTTCCAGAGAGATTAGGCACAAGAAGTTTGAACAATGAGCTCAGAGATCAGTTTAGACTTGACATATGGAGACTGCAGATCGGACGTGTGAGATCTATTCAACAAATGCCAAAGGGGCTTGATAACGACATGTGAGAAGTGTAATAATTGTTTGGGCAGGGAAGTACTCCTCGTGATCATCCCATATCTCACAGCTGTGGAGCATACATAAAACAAATCATATAGCAATGGGTAATTGTACTCAGTTAAGATACGTAAGTGTTGATCTTATGGGTGCACATCAGAATCTGACGTCGGATTCCCAGTTATCCTGAAATTGTCGACATCCCCTATACCAACAGGTTCAATAAACTGGAGATGATTCTGTAACATAGCAACACCTACGTCGAAATAGTTCAGAAACTTTGCTATCGAATTCCGTAAGATCCTCGGATCGTTTCCCAACTAATGGATTCTGATCAATTCCCGAGATTAAACGTATCAGAAATTACTCTTACCTTGAAGCGTGTCAGGCGTTGGATTGCCGACAATAGAAAAGTTTTCTGTAGTCAAAACATAAGATGTACAATGTTATCCAAGGTCATGTTCTTACCAGGTTCGAGGTCACTGGGCACGGGAGCACAAGTTATGCAGAAAGGAAGGGTGAGCATAGCGATAAATGAGAGTGCCAAACGCATGAGGAAGGCTTGGGGTGAAGGAGGGGCGACTATGCACTCAGGAGAGTATGCTAGTTTCGAAGCTTTTTATAGTTGAGACGCCAGAAACTGCTTCCGCTTCCGCTGCTCTAGTTCAAAATGGGGTACTTGAGGAAACTGGTACTGACTGGGATATAGGACCTCAAAAGAGGTTCTTCCAGATAATATATCCTTGCTTCTCTGTGATGGAGGAACCTTCAGAGAACTAGATCATTTAGCTTGTGCTGTTAAGAATAAACGGGGATAGGAAAGAACCTCTTCTATCATTACGCGGCCAACATGGGCGAAGTTTTCTGGGGCTAAATATAATCCAAAATTGAAATAGCAACCCTTGCCTTATAAGTCCTCATGTATTTGGAAGACCAAGAATCAAGGAGGATATGCCAATTTAAAGACTTGATTCTTCATAGCTGTTCTATTAGTGAAGCGCAGCCCAATTTTTCACAACTTTTCTTTGGATTTTTAAGAGCTAAAGGACAGTAGTGACACGATGATTTCAAGTCGTACTACTTCCTAGCAGTTTCTTTCCGCCCAGGTAGGAATTATGAGAATAGGTCTTTGGTATGCGCCCAAATCTAGGGTCAAAAACACTAGAAGAGGTCTGGTAATAATGGTGATTAACATGCTTAGGTTTACAAGGTTCAATCCCCAGACTCATAGTGCAGAAATGGAGAGATATAGACTAGTAAACTCATATTGCGTGCATCATTCAGCAGTAGTTCACTATTCCCATACCACCGGGATATGAAGGCGTTCTTAATCATACATAAAGTTTCACTTCCCTGACAGTGCCTCTCTATGTTTGACCGATCTGACCAAATGCACAATTGCAGTTCAAATCCGACTCAATTAAGATCATACTAGAATACATCAGTCAGCGAGATTACAACGGAGTAGCCGATATTTGATGACAATAGCTGTAGGAAGGAATTTCACCAGTGCAACTTGTGGGTAGGGCATTGGTATCCGCTCGGATTCTTGAACAAATAAAGTTGGTGATATTCCTCGGCTTCCCACCAGTGTGAAGCAGGAGCAATCTCTGTAACAATTTTCTTGCCTTTCGGAGTGAAATATTTGTCCTGAACTTCTCTCGTTACACGCTGAGCAATGATTTGTTGGTCTTGAGAGTGGAAATATATTGCTGAACGATACTCTGTGCTACTGAATCAGAATCGTATGAAACGAAGATAAGGCAGTGCGTACGGGTCCCCATATCTGCACCCTGTTGATTGATGGTAGTAGGATCATGTGTGCGATAGAAGAATTCTAAAAGAAGCATAACCAAGTTTAAGTTGCGCGTGCAACACAATGAGTCCTGTACTCACCAACAAGTTCCTGGTAGGACACGACTCCTGGATCAAACTCAATTCTCAATGCCTCTGCATGATCGGTCGCACCAGAACACACAGTCCGATACGTGGGATATGTGACAAT
>Ga0153964_1000400_pt1 | contig 9901 bp, 8 predicted proteins | sample TSFL048MetaG_FD_104726 | JGI IMG/M metagenome (GOLD analysis project Ga0153964, IMG submission 104726) | Attine ant fungus gardens microbial communities from Florida, USA - TSFL048 MetaG | ecosystem: Host-associated > Fungi > Mycelium > Unclassified | place: USA: Florida, Withalacochee | collected... | reverse complement strand
TTATTTGATTACCTCCCCAGTGCCTACTTGTTTAGTGCACAACTGTGAAACATCTCGGAGATTATTCTATTCCCATTTGTTGTCACCCTTGTCTCAAGATCAAATTCCCTTTGATCCCCATCAGCGCACGTTCTCTTTATCTAATCTCCTTACTACTTCTCTTCTTAGCTTCCCAGTCCTTTCTCCTACTGCCACTACGAGGCGACTTCGCGATGGTATGACTCTCTTGATCTCGTTATAATTAGCCATCAGTGATGATGGCCTGCATCTGATCATAACTGTTCTTTAAATAGGATCTCCGGCGGCTATGACATGACGTCATTCAGATCACATAGTCTGTCCTAAATTCATTTCTGCCCTCGAGAGCACTTCTAGAAGGGAGATCCGTTAGGTATCCGATATGGGGCGCCTGGGCAAGTATCTATGAGGTGTATGTAGCAGTGGTCACAGCCACTACCCTGCTACTCGAGCTAGATGCTCAAGTCCACGACTAGGCATCTAGAGGAACATTTCTGGGGGGCCGAGCTCGTCTCTCGAGCTGGTTATTCCTGTTATTAAGATGCAGAATATCACTTAATTTGCCTAAAGTTTTGTACAGCATAACACCAGAAGCTGAGGTGATATTCGAGTGAAGCTAGATCTAACTACACAAGCAGTCTTATATACTAAAACTGATGGTCTGTGCGCCACAGTCACACGAGCACTAACTAATAATACCACTGTCCTATTTATAGATACACAGGCACATCAAGGCGGAGATAGACAAGAGGGTAAAGAGGGTGGGAAGGCAACTTGCCAAGTTAGGTTAGCCCTTTAGATAGGAGCTGACTCGGAGTCTAGACCTATTCCTAGGGTATCCCTTACAACAACCAGGTAATGATCCAACAAAAAGTAGAATATAAAAGACTAAGAAAGAACTACTACAAAAAACAGGAACTTGTATGACTGTTACACTACAAGCAAATTTTCCACAGAAGATAACATTTGATACATGTTATACCAATGGATTCTCAATTAGAATTTGCTCTAGAACCCTTTCTATATCCTCAGAATGTAACACTATATGATAAGTACATTGAGCAGATGATAATTGACCTAGAGCTTGTGTTGAGACCTCGAGAAGCAATTAAGATAAACTGGCATTGGGTTACTAAGAGAGTTACTGAGGGACTACACTCTAGATCTACTCTTGAATGGACCAACTTAGAAAGATGGTAAACTTGGATTCTAGAACCAGTACTACTCAGATGAAGAACTTAGACTGATAGATTTTGTGCTTGTAAATAAGCATTGATGGTATCAGATCAGTTATACTTAGATAAATGACCTCTAGAACATAACTTGGAGATACTAGATATTTATTGAGACTTGCTAACTGCTTAACAGGTAATCAATGAAGTCTGCATTACAAAGCAGCATTAAGAGCATAATAGAAGAAGACAGAAAAACATTCTAGAAGGAAGTGGTGATGAAGACACGTTATCTTTGATGGGAAGGACTTGGTAAGGGAATATGTCATCACAAAGAAAGAAGGAGACCACGTCATCAGTGGGAATTTGGGAGAACTTAGGGTAGAAAGAGGACAATGGAATTCTAAAAGTAGTTATAGTTTCCCTTTTTATATTTTATTTCTTGAGTTTCAGGGCTTTGTAATATTTTAATATAGTATCTAGAGTGCAGTTGAATTAGAGAAGAACACAGAATATACCCAGAACTTGATCTAGAGAGAAGACACAGATATAACTCAGGCAGGCTTTGGAGAGGACAACAGACTAGAAAAGCTTGGCTAGGTGCACACTTGGATTGCATCACACCCATAAGGTTCGGTGTTGGGGGTGCAGACAAGGGAGCAACTGAGTGTGGAGGGTCCATGAGTGATCAACTAACTGTATTTTCCAGAGGAGCTTTTGTCACAGTGTATAAAGGTTGACACCTTAGGAAGGCTATGTGATGACGATCTAGAGAGATCTTACGATTCTTTCACAACCACCAATATATATTCTACTAAAGCTGCATATAATTCTTATTTCTCTAATTATTTATAAACCTTCAACTTTGATAATCTCCCCTTGGACCTTTAGCATGCAATTGGGAACTGGTACATCATTATTTTGTTTGTCCCAGTATGCAATTCCCTTTTGTACCCTTTCATGACTACAAGCGACATATGGATAAACAATAGAAAAGGAATAATCTTCCCTAAAATTAATGACTTTCTATAGAAACTGTGCCACAACAGACATAAAGTGGGTACATGGTTTCTAAAAATTAAAGGATAGGAGAACAGAGCCTATTGTAAATGCAGAAAATTAGAAACCATGAATCATATTATAATGGAATGCCCACTAAATAAAGGACCCATAATCTGGGACTACATGAAAAGTGAATGGAAACAAAACTTTCCAAAGACTCAATAGCTACAACTGACAATAGAACTAATAAGAGGACTAGGATCAATACAACTAAGAAAAAGCCCAAGGTAGATAAGTGAAGCATACATAGAAAGGATAACAGAAGCCATATGGCTAATATGGACAATAAAAAACAACCGAATATTTAACAAAAGAGAGATACTGTAAAGGGACGCTCTAGAGTAGCTTAGGTAACCTGGTATGAATGAGTATTATCTAGCTTGCCCTTGGAGCCTGCTATTCATAGTTCCCTTCCCTCTTGTTCTCATTGCTATGGTTAGTACTATGTAGTCTTATTAGATATGGTAGTTATTAGTGTCCTGATCTGTGTTCCCTTAGCAACTAGTACATGGACCAGGCTAGTCTAGTATGGTAGAATAACTTACCTCAACATTGATTAGAGCTCCTAGGCTATACATCGCTCTTACTTAAGATGCCTCTTCCACTAATGTCGAGTGTATTCTGGGTTGCCTCCAAGTAGTCTCTTATATAAGGGCGACTGGGCACAAGACTCCAGGAGAATCCTTAGTGATATTACAGATTATAGTTAGGGTACAACTCATCTTCAGGAGAATCCTCAGAGATTAGGATAAGGCTCCTAGAAGAATCTTTTACATTATATACTAAGCTTATATCCCTTAGTGTCAGGGTTAGCAGGATCGGAGCTAAACTAGTGTGTTTAAGTATTACTAGTAAAACAGGCTAAGATAGCTCCAGAGTATCATCATACTGTTCAGGGGTAGAAATGGAGGTGTCCTCTTACACACACTAGTTTAGCTCTGATCCTGCTAACCCTGACACTAAGGGATATAAGATTAGTATATAATGTAAAAGATCCCTCCAGGAGCCTTATCCTAATCTCTGAAGATTCTCCTGGAGGTGAGTTGTACCCTAACTACAATCTGTAATATCACTGAGGATTCTTCTGGAGTCTTGTGCCCAGTCACCCTTACAGCAGATTAGGATCTTTAAAAACAGAGCCTTGGACCATCCCAGTGGATAACCACCCAATAGGCAGCCCTCCCTTGTCATACCTAGCCCTCCGAAAATTCTGCTCTCCAGATGTCGTTGCCTCTGGACATCTCTCAAGGCATAGCCAATGCCTTAGGATACCTACAGTACCATCTTCAGAAGCTTACGGAGAGATAACATGTCTCTGAAAATAACATCAATACCACTCTAGCAGCTCTGACTGTGTAGCTACAACAGCTTACACAGTTAGTGGCTAACCCTACCCTTCCAGCAGTACCAAACACACCGCCCCCACCTGTACCATCTCCTCTAACGGTACAATGAACACATCCTAAACTCTCCTTTCCTCCGGACTTCAGTAGAGAACGTCACAATAGCTGTATGTTCTTAAACTCCTACTCCCTCTACATACGCCTAGCCCTGGAACAGTTCTGCAACAAACAGAAAAAAATTCTTTGGGCTCTTACATTTTTCAAGGGTGGTTGTGCCGCCAAGTGGTCTGAGAACGTCTTCTATTAGGAAACAGACACTGGTGTTTTCCCTATGCAAACCTGGGGGGACTTTGAACAGCAATTCCGGGTTCACTTCTTCCCTGTGAACGCGGAAGTGGATACAATCAACACCCTGAAAGGAACCTCCTACCACCAAGGAGGTCGGACAGTAGACGACTATCTGGACAGTTTCCGGACCCTGGTCTCTGACACAGGTTACACAGATCCCTGGACACTAGTGATGAAGTTTTAACGAGGACTCAAGTTGGGCATCCAGAACCAAATTGCTACCATGCCATATGGAAGACCCGCCGACACCGACCCCGATGCATAGTATAGAGCAGCATGAAGGATCAACCAAGCGTACTTCGCCAATGAGGCCTTTCAGTCTGTGTCGCGCTCTACCCCCTCTGTACCGCTCAAGACTGCCTCCACTCAACCACCACCTTTGTCTGTAGTAAGACTACCTCCCACTCCACCCCTTCCAGTTACTCTGAAACCCCTGCTATTTACTCTATCAGTGGGAATCCCTATAGACGTCGACGCAAGTAGGAGAACAAAGTCCTTGCCTCTGCAGAGATGCTACCGATGCAGAGATGCAAACCATCTAGTCCAAGACTGTCCCCACTGCATGGACGTCTGTCAATTCACCTCAGAGCAATGGGAGGAGCTGATGGAGGATCTGTTGGCATTGAAAGATGTAGTCCCGGTAGAAGAAACTTGCCCTCCAGAAAAAGAGGATTTTGCATAGGGCAGCTGGCGATAAGTGCGCCCTGGTCGCCAGTAAATAAGTTTACTGTATTGACTATAGAGGATCCCAATACAAGTAACAGTGAACTAATAGATGTACTGCCCCTCATCCCCCTAGTCCTAGCTCCACTCTGTAGACCCAAGTGGGAGAAAAAGCTACCCAAGCTCCTCTTGATCAGCGCATTAGGCACACGCGGAACTTCTTTACTCCTGCCAGTGGAAATTAGAACTACAGCCATAAGCGAACTCCACTCCATCAAAGCCCTCTTGGACTGCAGAGCCACTGGAAGCCTCATTGACAGAGATTTTGTCTGTTTGCAAGGGATGAACACTCAAACCCTCTCGCACAACATCCCAGTCTTCAATGTTGACAGTTTCTCTAACAAGGCAGGACAGATTTCCAAGGTTGTGGACGTAGTTCTCTGCTACAAGACTCACTCCAAAAGGATGCTCTTGGCCATCTCCAGACTTGGGAAACAGAGTCTAATACTAGGCTACGACTGGCTCAAGGACCACAACCCCAAGATCGACTGGGAAAAAGGAGAAGTCGAGATGACCCGTTGTCCGCTCCGGTGTGAAGGAGGATACGTCCTGTGGAAAGAACAGACCTGCCAGAAGAGGGTTGAACTCTGAGCTCTCCGATTGTGTCGCAACGGACCCACACCCTTGTTCCAAGAAGAGCTAGAGCTTGAGGAATCGCCCTCGCAAATATACCACCCTGGTTGGGAGCCCGGAGACTAGTTGTTCCTTACACGTCTGCTCCCAGAGCCTGCCCAGGTTGACCTCCCAGTGCCTTGTGGAAGGAGCCAGACACAGTGCAGAAACACAGGCTATCACTGCTCAACTACCTGCCTATGTCATGGAGTTTTGATCCATATTTGCTAAGGAGGACTTTGACATGCTGCTGGAGCACTGCAAATGGGATCATGTGATCGAACTAACCCTCAGAGCTGAGCCTAAGTCATCAAAGATCTATCCCCTGTTCCCATTGGAGCAAGAGGAGTTGGACGCTTTCCTGGAGAAAAACCTTTGTACTGGACAAATCCGACCTTCCAAATCTCCCATCGTAGCTCCTGTGTTCTTCATTAAGAAGAAAGATGGTTCACTCTGGCTAGTCCAAAACTATCATGCACTGAATGCTGTGACTGTCAAGAACAGATATCCTTTCTCCCTTATCTCCAAACTCGTCTTTCAACTCTGTGGAGCTAAATACTTCACAAAACTCGATGTCTGCTGGGGCTTCAATAATGTACACATCAAGCCCAGAGATGAATGGAAAGCGGCCTTCCACACCAATCGTGGCCTCTTCGAACCTCTCATGATGTTCTTCGGAATGACTAACAGCCTCGCTACCTTCCAAACCATAATGAACAAGGTCTTCCGAACCGTCATAGCCAAAGGGATCATTGTAGTATACTTAGACAACATTTTAATCTTTATGAAGACAGAAGAGGAGCATGAATGAGCAGTCCGAAGAGTTCTGGAGATACTAGCGGAGCACAAGCTATTCCTCTGCCCGGAGAAATGTGAGTTTCACCAGAGGCAGATTGAGTACCTCAGATTGGTCATTTCGGAGAACAAAGTTGCAATGGACCCTGTGAAAGTCACTGGAGTCTGCGATTAGCCTACCCTGAAGAACCAGACTAACGTATAGGCCTTCATAGGCTTTGTTAATTTCTACTGTTGCTTTATCCAGGATTTCTCGACCATAGCTAGACCCCTCTTCAACCTCACTTGTTCAGACAGAACCTGGAGCTGGGATACCAGAGAGCAAGAAGCTTTCAAACATCTCAAGATAGCGGTGACCATCGCTTTGGTCTTGGCATTGCCCCAGGACTCAGAACCCTTCCGTATCAAGGCTGACAGTTCGGACTTTACCTCTGGAGCTGTCCTCTTCCAGTAACTACCTGGAGAAGAGAAGTAGCAGCCAGTAGCTTTCTATAGCAAATCCCTGTCTCTGGTGGAACAGAACTACGAGATCCATGACAAAGAGATGCTCGCTATCATCCACGCATTAGAGGAGTGGAGACACTTCCTGGAGGGAGCCCAACACCTGGTAGAAATCTGGACAGACCACAAGAACTTAGAGTACTTCATGATGGCTAAGAAACTCAATCATCGTCAGGCTCGCTGGTCTCTGTACCTAGCCTGCTTTGACTTCAAATTGGCCCACCACCCAGGACACTCTATGGGGAAGCCAGACGCGCTATTGCAAAGACCAGACCATAGCAAAGGAACCTCCGACAACAAAGATATAGTCCTCTTATGACCGGAGCTTTTAGCAGTCCAAGCTCTCGAAGGAGTTCAATTGGAAGGACCGGAGTGAGACATCCTTAGAAAAATTTGTCAAGGGAACCAGAAAGAAGACCAGGAAGAACCAGTAGCAAAGGCAGCAAGGGAACTCCGGCAAGCATTGAGTAAGATGATCTGCTCCGCAAAGTGGTCAGAAGACAAAGGAGTACTCCAGTTTAGAGGCAAGATTTATGTTCCCCAGAACATGGACTTATGAAGATGAGTGGTCTCCCTGTGTTATGACATGAAAGTTGTGGGGCACCCCGGACGTTGGAAAACACTGGAGTTAGTATCCAGGAACTACTGGTGGCCTCAAATGTCTAGGTACATCAGACAATACATCAGCACCTGTGACCTCTGCCTTAGAACAAAGCCGATAAGGCAGGCTCCGGTAGGCGAACTGCAGCCTCTCCAGATCCCAGACTCACGATAGGACACTCTCAGTATAGACTTTGTTGTAGAACTCCCCCTCTCTTCTGGACATGACATAATGATGACAGTGGTGGACTCAGTATCAAAACGAGCACACTTCATTCTGACACACACAACGGTGACAGCAGAAGGAGCAGCCAGGCTTTTCCTACACCAAGTCTGGAAGCTCTATGGTCTTCCGAAGTGTGTAATCTTGGACCACAGACCTCAGTTCGTAGCTTGTTTCACTAGAGAACTTTACTGTCTACTAGGAATAAAGTTGGCATCTTCTACAGTCTAGCACCCTTAAACTGATGGACAGACAGAGCATATCAACCAGGAGTTGGACCAGTACCTCTGGCTCTTTGTGAACGAGAGGCAAGATGATTGGTATGACCTGTTACCCATGGTGGAGTTCCAGCACAACAATTATGTTCACTCCACCACCTAATAGCCTCTGTTCCTGCTTGACACCGGATGACTTCCTCACATGGGCTTCGAACCCCAGCAGAACCCTTCCAGTCTAGAGACAGTCAATGAGTTCATGGAAAGGATGAGGACGGCAATTGATGAAGCCAAATCCGTGATCTGTTGTCACACCATACAAATGTTTAGGCAAAATAAGTGATGATTTGCACCCTAATAACCAGAATAACTGGCTCGAGAGAAGAGCTCGGCTCCCCTAAAGATGTTCTCTAGACGCCCAGTTGTGGACTCGAGCCTCTCACTCAAGTAGCAGAGTAGTGGCTGTGACCACTGCTACACATACCTCATAGATGCTTGCCCAGGCACCCTGTATCGGATTATCAATGGTTCCCCCTTCTAGAAGTGCTCTCGAGGACGGAAGCAAACTTAGTAGCATTACCACTATCCGAGCAACATCATACTGTAGCCACTGACGGTCCTATTTAAAGAAGAGTTATAATCAGATCTGGACCATCATCATTGATGGCTAATTATAGCAAGATCAAGAGAGTCAAACCATCACAAAGTTGCCTTGTAGCGGCGGTAGAAGGAAACTGGAAGACAGAGAAGTGAGAGTACATAGAAAAGGTAAAGAGAAGAACAGGGAAGCTAAGAAGAGAAGTAGTAGGAAGGCTAGATGAAGGAAACGCATACGAGAGCAAGACGGCTCAAGACCGCTGTCTCTGCCTACAATCTGTCAAGAGGCTCGAGATCCAACCATCATACGAGGGAGGGTTCCCAGAGTAGGACTAAGAGAGTGAGGAACAGTTAGCTAGTGTTCAAGAAGAGTGCCATCTCATCATTGCGGCCTTGGTAGATTTGGGAATTTGGAGGTTTTCTTTGTCTCACTTTTGTTGTTGTCTCTTTGATTTGTAATCATAATAAAATACTCTAGGGCATAGAAGGGAACTCAAGCATCATACTTCCATCATCATCCCTCTCTGTTGCTCTAGAGCTTAATGGCTATTTTGAGTGACTAAGTTTCATATTTTCTAAGTGGTCTACTTTACTTTCTAAAAACCCCCCCTACTCCTCTCTCTCGACGGGAATTCGAGCCCTAATGGACTTGGACATTCGCTTACGCTAGGAGTTAATAGCTCGCTATGTGTCATTGGAGTTGGCTTCCAGTTGTATGGTCAGCTGAAGAAGAGCCTACATGATGGCACAGGAGTTCTAGGTAGTTCTGCTGTATCGACAGCAAGCCAGACTACTAGACTAGGTAAGGGCAGTAGTGTCACGAGACGAGACGAACGCGCGTCTTAAAGATCCTATTCCGGTAAGATCTACCTCGAGTGGATTCTTAAGTACTTTACTATTGTTTCTTCCAGTTCTTTTGGATTGCACCCCATTATTTCCCCTATTCCCAAGCTCTCCTCTGTTATTTGATATCTCCCTAGTATCTACTTGTTTAGTGTACAACTGTAAAACATCTTGGGAATTATTATATTTTCATTTGTTATCACTCTTGTCTCGAGATCAAATTCCCTTTAATCCCCATCACTGTAAGGCACGAAGAGGTATTATGACCAACACAGAACTCCGGCTCTGGTATTCAACCCTGGTGACAAAGTCTTTCTCGACGCATCAGATATCCGAACTATGTGCCCTTCACAAAAACTCGCACTGACAGCTTGGTCCCTTTGTAGTGGAATGGAGGATCGGACCTATGGCCTATCGCCTAAAGCTGCCACACCAGATGAAGCAACTCCACCCAGTGTTCAATGTAGTAAAGCTTACTCCAGCTCTGGACAACCTAATCACAGGACAGAAGACAGAAGATCACCCACCACCCATAATCATCGACGGAGAAGCAGAGTGGGAAGTAGAGGAGATACTCAACAGTCATTGGCACCAGAGAAGATTCCAGTATCTCATTAAGTGGAAAGGATATGGCCATGAACATAATTCCTAGGAGTCTGCCTCCGAAGTCTCCGCACCAGAATTCATAATGGAGTTCCATTGCAAACACCCCGGAGCTCTGAAATACATCTGACATGCAGAGTTCAACAACATCTTTCATCTGGAGTCCATTGCTCCGAGACATAGCAATCTTGAAGGGGGGGTGAATGTAAGAGAACACCTCCATTTCCACTCCTAAACGGCACAACG
>Ga0153964_1000399_pt1 | contig 9902 bp, 9 predicted proteins | sample TSFL048MetaG_FD_104726 | JGI IMG/M metagenome (GOLD analysis project Ga0153964, IMG submission 104726) | Attine ant fungus gardens microbial communities from Florida, USA - TSFL048 MetaG | ecosystem: Host-associated > Fungi > Mycelium > Unclassified | place: USA: Florida, Withalacochee | collected... | reverse complement strand
TGTTCTAAGAAAAGGACAGATGACTATCTATGGGTAATTAATAAAGTCTATGTGCAAACATTGAGGTCTTCATATCTCCACTAATATTAATCACCTTGAGGTCATTCTAGGCTCATTCTGAGCATTATGAAGAAGGATTCTGCTGAGCCTAGAACCGAAGCATCGATCATGGTGGTTTCCGAGATATTAGCGATTTAATAAATGGTAACATGGTAGTTACCAGTTGATCTGCTTAATATCTCAGCCATTATTGATCGCCTTGAGACGTGACTGGTATCGATTGAAAGGTCTTCTTAAGGGCTTTAAGCTGGCTTTGAGACCGTGGGAATCGTCGAAGAATTGGTGGAGATATGACTGGATGAAGTTTGTGACACTTCTGTCACTGGACTGTCACTTAACTAGTCACTCATAGTTACAATTAATGTTACTACATTGTAACATAGTCACAATACCTAGTTAGGATAAATACAGACCAGAAAGAGAAGGAAATTGCAAGTTCTCTCTTTCTATATTCCTCCTTGTATTTCTATTACTTCGAGGGATTGGTACTCTTACTTGTCTAAGGACAATCTCAAGGGTGCTACTCAAAGTCTCGTTACATCTCTCCTCTGATATAACTTCACTGAAAACCTTAACCAAATCCTTTAACAAGAAGCATGAAGATATCAAGTATTAGATATAGGCTTCAGTTGAAACGTATATTCAACTGTGAGGTCTAGAGTCTTAACAAGTATAGTATAGTTTTTCTGCCCACACACTTCATCTACTGAAATAGGGATGTTGTGCTCACTTTTGCCCCTAAGTTATGCCTGCCATCAAAAACACCAAAAAGACCTTTGTTAAATATCTCTTGCTGAAACAGGAGAGTATAAAGAACAAGTCATTGCTAGAGAGAATTGGAATAGACCCTACTTCATCTACTAAATTATATGACAAACTTGTTGAAGCAGACCCTTGCTAGCATAAAGTAGATGACTTCTACTTTGTATCCTGTCTCCCAGAACTACATTTTCACAAAAACAAGAAAATATTATAAGGAGCACAAAGAACTCCTAGAACCCACCTTGGATCAGATATCACCATTTTTTACTAAGATGAGTAAAAACAAAACCTGGGCTAAGGATTCACAGTATGATTCTCTGTGAAAATGGTTTAATTGACTGTAGAACATAATCATAGAGCTAGATAAGATTAGTCACAAGCTTACAACTAAAGAGTGGAGAGTATTAAAAGATACTTGTAAGCATCTTAAGAATGTAGATTTTTCCAAACCAACTACTAGAGTACCAGAAATTTGTAAAGCTCTTCTAGAGCCTATTCCATAGACATAATATAATTGGAATAGTATTCAGGTATAACATAATGGCATTAAGAGGCTAAAATTGGGCATTTTTTCCTTTTACCCCCTTAAAAACATACTTAAAAACCATAAATTAACTACTTAAAAATAGAAATGTCAACCTTTACCAACTTTACTATCACTGTTCTCTTTGCTGACTTCAGTACTAAAAAATGGGAAGCACTTATCAAGGACAGCACAAACCCTAAGAACATCTCCTAGGATGAAATTAAGATGCTAATGCTGTAAAATGTACATCAAGGCACTACTTATATCCTTAAAAATTATGTGGATCAGGTGCTCAACAGAACAATAAATTATTACAATGGTGCCCTTACTACTATATACAATAGAATTGTGAGTTTGGAGGCAGAAGTCACCTGTTTGCAGGAAGAGCTGACAAAGCTCCTTGGAGGAAACATCACCTCTAAAACCAAGGTACCAGAGCCACCAATATTTGTAGGCTCTGAAAACAAGATACAACTACATGATTGGTTGAGCCAAATTGCTCTGTATTGTTCAGTGTCTAAAATCATTGCAAATGACCAGAAAATTATATGTGCTCTCACTCGCTTACGTTGAAAGGGTGCAAAAGGGAATTGCATACTGGGACAAATAAAACAATAATGTGCCAGCTCCTAATTGCATGCTAAAGGTCTGAGGGGAGATTATCAAAATTTGAAGGTTTATAAATAATTAGAGAAATGAGAATTATATGCAGCTCCAGTAAAATATAAGTTGATGGTTGTGAAAAGGATCATAGGATCTCTCTAGATTGTCATCACATAGCCTCCCTAAGGTGTCAACCTTTATACACCGTGATAAATGCTTCTCTAGAAAATACAGTTAGTTGATCACTCATAGACCTTCCACACTCAGTTGCTCCCTTGTCTGCACCCCCAACACTGAACCTTACGGGTGTGATGCAATCCAAGTGTACACCTAGCTAAGCTTTCCCAGCCTGCTGTCCTCTCCAAAGCCTGCCTGAGTTGCATCTGTGTCTTCTTCCTAGATTGAGTTCTGGGTATATTCTGTGTTCTGCTCAAGACATCCTACTGGTCCCAGTCTTCCTACTCTCAATAGATTCGCATTTACAATTCCAGAGGCAGTGTAGATGGAGGTAGGAGTCAAGAGGTTCCTCTCCTATCCAACTGCATACTGGATACTATATTAAAATAATTACAAAGCCCTGAAACTCAAGGAATAAAATATAAAAAGAAAACTATTACTACTTTTGATGTTCCTTTAGCTTCTTCTCGTGCTAAGTCTGTCCTAATGCCTAGTGATGATGCGTTCTTGTAGTGACGCGTCCTCTTCATCAAATCCTTCCCATCAAAGATGACGCGTCTTCATTGTCACTTCTCTCTAGAATATTCTTCCTGGTCTCCCATCACTCCCTTTGATATTGCTTTGTAAAAGGGCCCTCCTTGATTACCTGTTAAGTAGTCAGTAAGCCCTGCTCAATGTCTAGTATCTCTGAGTTGTGTCCTAGGGCTTATTTATCTAAATATAATTGATCTGATGCCATCAATGCTTAATTGCAATCAGAGTCTATTTATCTAAGTCTGTCGTCCAAACACTACTGGTTCCAGAGTCCCAGTCTGCCATATCTCTAAGTCGGTTCCATCCCATAATGGATCTAGAGCATAGTTTTTCTATGACTTTCTTCCTAAACCTGATGTCAGCTTATCCTGCTTGCCTTCCAAGGTATCAACATAAGCTCTAGTTTGGTTCTCCCTTGCTCAATGTCTTTATTATATAGTATTATATTTTGAGGATATAGAAAGGGTTCTAGAGCGAACTCCAATCAAGAATTTGTTGGTATAAAGTGTATCAAATGTTACCTTCTGCAAAAAATTCGCTTGTGGCATAACAACATGCTCTTACCAGTACATACATGAAGTCATATTATGACAAGGTGTTGGATCCTAGGGCAACTTTGTCTAGGAATTAAAAAATATTTACAGATAACAAAATGACAAGGAGGGAGTGAAAAAAGAATTAATGGTGCTCTAGGTCAACAAAGACTTAGCAAAAAAGAACTTTGTCAAGTATGTAAAACAATATAGAATGTTGGCAAGAATTGTCAATTATAGCAATGAGGTTCATATTGACAAAATGAAAGAGGTCATCCTAGACAAGCTGCAAAATGTGCTTGTCATATATAAAATAACAAATCAATCTCCAAAAACATAGGATGACTATCTTAAACTATTAATGCAAGCATATAAGGCTTTACATCTGAATAAGGCCCAGGGCACAATATTCAGTCTAGAGGTAAATAGAGAGAAAAGTGGAGGAAAAAAGGACCCAGATGCAATAAAAATAGATGAGATTCAAAAGAAAGAAGGAAAGAGTTTGTAGTACTACCAGATATGTGCTGAAAAAGACTTTAGAAATAAGACAAAATTGTATAATATTGTAGACTATTATGACAAACCTGGAAATGAGAAAAAACATTCTCAGAAATCCTCTTCTCAGAAACCTTCTCTACTAGGTCCAAGCAAGAGTAAAAATCAGTCGTTTAGAGCACAGCTGATGAAGTTATTGAAAGAAGAAAGCAATGACCTAGAGTCCTCTCCTGAGGCTATTAATGTAAATAGCACATCAATTGAGGAAATCCCTGATCCTATTCCTCCAAGTAGGAAGGGAAAAGGGACTCCCAAATTGGATTTTCCCTTGGGACCATAGAATATAATGTCTATAATCTACAGTTAGAGGATAGTATACTCCCAATTAGCTCACAAAAGTTGGAAGTAGTACTAGAGACTTGTAATAATATAGTGTACAATAAGACTACCTCCTTTAAAATTCCAGTTATACTTTGGGTATACAGCAAAAAAGCACAAACCAAGGCTTTAGTTGATTCAGGAGCTACCACGAACTTTGTTGACAGAGTTGTCATGGAAAATAATAACCTGGTAATATATAAACTAGCAAATCCATATCATATAATCAATGTAGATAGCCCAACAAGATGGAACAAATAATAGAGTATGTCTGAGCTTATGTAAAAATTAGATCACATAAAATGACCCAATACCTCTTTGTTACCAACCTAGGAAATAAGGAGATGATGATTGGCTACTTATACTTGTATAAGCATAATCCAAATATTGATTGGTGAAAAGGTCAATAGAAGTTCATCAGGTGTCTGGATATATATGCTAGTAAAGTTCATAAAATATGAGATATAGAAGCAGGACCTAATGAGCTTCACCTTGAAATGAATGTCAGTAGATTTCCCTTATTGGATGACATAAAAGATGAGAACTCTGACAACTACATTCTTAGCTAGGCAGACATAACTGATCTAGGCAGTCATCAATAGGTGATGATGATTGCAACTATACTCAACAATTGAGACTAATATGGGGACTTAAATTACAAAGACACAAAGACCTGGAAAGCTCATGTGCCAGAATGGTTATATGAGTACAAAAATGTGTTTTCAAAACATAAGTCAGAGAGAATGCCATTACAGAAACCATATAACTATGTTATTGACTTCATGGAAGGCACAAAGCTTCCCAAGCCAGTAAAGATCTATTCACTATCTCTAGTGGAAAGAAACTCTCTTGATACATGGATCAATGAGGAACTTAGAAAAGGTTATATCTATCTACTAGCCTGATAGCAGCTCCATTCTTCTTTATAAAGAAACACAATGGAAGCTTATGACCCGTTATGGACTACAAAGCCCTTAATACAATTACCATTAAAAATTGCTATCCAATTCCTAGAATAGCTGACTTAATTGAATCACTCAGCAAGGCCTTAATCTTTACCAAAATTGATTTGAGGTGAGAATACAATAATGTTTACATTAGAGAAGGGAATGAATAGAAAATAGCATTTATCACAAGACAAGGTCTCTTTAAGACAACTGTTATGTATTTTGGGTTCTCTAATACACCAGTAATATTCCAAAGTATAATAAATGATATACTTGGAGATTTGATTTGCATTAGATTAGTAATGGTATATTTAGACAACATTTTAATATTTGGGACATTTTAAAGGAACATAGGCAATTGGTTAAGGAAGTGCTGAAAAGACTTCAATTTAATGACCTTTATGCTAAAGTAGAGAAATGTTTCTTTGAGCAAAGTAACATCAAATATTTAGGCATAATAATATTGGAAAATAAAGTATAGATGGATAAAGAGAAACTTTCAGAAGTTCTAGAGTGGCTAGTACTGACAAAAGTCAAGCAAGTACAAGCATTCTTAGGCTTTGCAAATTTCTATCATAGGTTCATTGAGAACTTTGCCAAGATATTAAAGCTACTCTCCAACCTGACCAAGAAGAATTGTACCTGAAATTGGGGCATTGAGCAACAAAATACTTTTGAGGTGCTAACTTTACCATAGCTCCAATCCTGAGAATACTAAATAATGAAGATTCCTTTAAGTTATCCACCAATGCTAGTGACTTTGCAACAGGAGCAATCTTATCACAAAAAAATATGCAAACCAATCTGTGGCACCCAGTGGTATTCTTTTCCAAGTTATTAGATATCCATGAAAGGAACTACGAAATCTACAACAAAGAGCTACTTGTAGTAATTTGGGGACTAGAGGAATACAGATATTATTTAGAAAGATATTTACATAAAACTGAGATCTGATTAGATCATCAGAACCTCATATTTTTCAGGACAGCTCAAAAGCTAACCAAGAAACAAGCAAGATGAACATTATTCATGACCCTTTTTGACTTTGTACTCTATTATAAACCAGAAAAGACGATACAGGCAGAAGATTCTTTGTCTAGATAAACAGATCATAAAATAGGAATAGACCTCAATAATACAAACTAGATATTGCTAAAGCCTGAGTTCTTTGCTATTAACATATTAGAGGCTACTTATGAATTGCCAATAAATGATAAGATAATCCTAAAGGAGGTCAAAGTTGTACTCTTATCAGATAAAGTTACTAAAGACTATAAGTCATTACTCAAGTCTGGTCCCAGAGAATTCAAAAAATCCTTACAAGACTAGAACTATGAGAATGGACTACTCCTATACAGAGGAAAGATATACATCTCTCATAATGTGGATAATATATTGCAACAAAAAATTATGCAAATGCACTATGACTTGCCATCTGTTGGACACCCAGGTCAGTAGAAGACCTATGAGTTGGTCTCCAGAAATTACTGGTGGCCTGGAATAACTACATTTGTCAAGAAATATGTTACAGATTGTGAAATGTATCAGCAAATAAAAAATTGCCCATAGCAACCTTTTGGACCACTCATGCCTAACAAGGTGCCTAACAGGCCTTGGGAAATAATATCAATAGACTTAATCACTCAATTGCCAGAGTTAAACAATTACAATGCTATCTATGTAATTGTCAACAAGCTCACCAAAAGAGCTCATTTTATTTCTATTAATAATTGGTTTTTATCCAAGAATATGGTGCAGTTACTTTATAATAAGATTTATCTATTGTATGGACTGCCCCTACAATTATTTTGGATAGAGGAGTACAATACTCAGCTGAGCTATTCCAAGAATAGTACAAAATTTTAGGAATAGAATCTACTATGTTGACAGCATACTATCCACAAACAAATGGACAAACAGAATGTGTAAATCAAGCTTTAGAGCAATATCTTAGGTGTTATGTCAATTACAACCTTAGTAATTAGTTGGATCTACTACTAAGTGCAGAATTTGCATACAACAATCAAGCATACAAAGGAATCAAAGAAAGTCCATTCTATCTTGAATATGGTAGACACCTGTCATGACTTGGCAAAACGGCTAAGTTATTATTTATATTTCTTTTTCTTTTCTTTTCTTACAACTACAAGATGGAGCGTAGGAAAGTATTACATGACTTTGTCACAATGTCACAATTGGTGTGACGGATTGTCACACATGGTCACAGTCACAGTGTGTCACATGACTAAAGTAACACGAGGACCATGGGAGAGTAAGTGCATAGCCACAGTAGTAAAGTGTATAAGTAGTAGAGAAATGAGCAAGAACTCCATTGAGTTCTCTTTGTCAAACTCTGAACAAAGAGACAGTTGGCTTAATTCCAGTCATCGGGGTTTAGACGCTGACAACACCCGAGAGCAGGTCCAATTTTAGTCAAAGAGTTGTCACAAAGAGACTTAAATGACCTAACATATAAACGATATGAAGTCTTGGAGCAGGCAAAAGCAGTTCTTACTCTTGTAGTAGAAAAAATGAAGTGGTACTATAACAAGAAAGTCCAAAGCATCCCATTTAAAGTTGGCAACAAAGTACTACTCAATTTGAAGAATTACTAGACTACAGAGCGAGCATTACGACTCCGATACAAAGAACTATTCAAAATAATAAAAAAGTTGTCCTTGGTTACATTCTGGCTTATGATACTATCACAAAAGGTTATTTACTAATCTGTGATGGGTGTTTTGATACTTGAATATTTCAAAAAAGCAAAGTTTAGATAATAACAAAAAGATATTGTTAAGTCTGAGGTCTAACTCTTAGATAGGGAGTTTGTAAGGGAATAGCTTTATTTCTACCTCTGAACTGTATAACAATGCTCTGGAGAAACCTAAGCCTATTCAAGTATTACTAAAGTAATACTTAAACACACTAGTATAGCTCTGATCACACTGACCCTGACACCAAAGAATGTAAACCTAGTATATAATATAGAAGATCTTTTCAGGAGCCTTATCCTAATCTCTGAGGATTCTCCTAGAGGTGAGTTGTATCATAATTACAAATTGTAATATTAGCTGAGAATTCCCCTGGAGTCTGGTGCCCCAGTTGCCCTTACAGAGTCCTTATATACAGAAAAGTAATGGTTTGTGCGCTAGGACAGGCCATCATATGCTACTACCTATTATTCTACATATGGTAGTGTCTTTGTACTCAAAATAGCAATAACTTAACCATATGGAGGCTGTCCTTTGTTCTAAGAAAAGGACAGATGACTATTTATGGGTAATTAATGAAGTCCATGTACAAATATTGAGGCCTTCATATCTCCACTAATATTAATTGCCTTGAGGTTTTTCTAGGCTCATTCTGAGAGTTATGAAGAAGGCTTTTGCTGAGCTTAGAACTGAAGCATTGATCATGGCAGTTTCCAAAATATTAGTGATTTAATAAACAGTAACATAGTAGTTACTAGTTGATCTGCTTAATATCTCAACTATTACTGATTTCCTCAAGACATGACTAGCATTGATTGAAAGGTCTTTTTAAGGGCTTTTGGGTGCCAGGAGACTGTGAGAATCATCGAAGAATTGATGAAGATATAGCCAAATGAAGTTTGTGATATTACTCTCTCTTGGTTTGAGCTCTATTGAGAAGTTATCTTGTTTTTGGTATACTCTGAAGATATTCTTGCAGCTTTTCACCTGCATTTTGTATATTTTCTTCAGGTTCCCATGTGTTATCTCCTTGAGTATATCCTTTCTATCTAACAAGGTATTTGTTCTTCTTATATTTTTGTCATAAGTCCAGAATTTTTTTTACCTCCCATTATTCCTAGCCCTGTATCAAGGTCAGTGGTAGGAGAGTGGCTTACTGGCCATGGATGGTGGATTTGGAGTACTGAGTTAACTTGCTTGTATGAAAGACTGGGTACAGTACTTAGTAGTGAGATAATATCTATTACAAACTTCATTTGACTATATCTCCATTAATTCTTTGACAATTCTTATGGTCTTAATAGCACCCAAAAGCCCTTAAAAAGACCTTTCAATCAATGCTAGTCATGTCTTGAGGAAATCAGTAATAGTTGAGATATTAAGCAGATCAACTAGTAACTACTATGTTACTATTTATTAAATCACTAATATTTTGGAAACTGCCATGATTAATGCTTCAGTTCTAAGCTCAGCAAAGGCCTTCTTTATAACACTCAGAATAAGCCTAGAAAAACCTCAAGGCAATTAATATTAGTGGAGATATGAAGGCCTTAATATTTGCACATAGACTTTATTAATGTTACGACCTTGAGGAGTAACTCAGGTTGCAACTTCAAGTAAAGACTTGAGGATGATATAAGAGTTGAGGAAGGAAGGGAATGATACAACTGGTAAAGCATAGGGAATACAGGAGAGTATCTACTATATATATACCTATATACCATAAGGAGTATGTGAGAAATACATATGGCAAATATGAGGTCTACTGAGTAAAGAACATGTATCACAAATGGTCACTTACTTATTTGTGATTGGTGCTTTAGAATCTTGGAAAGTTCAAAAATGCAAAGTTTAGACAGTGACAAAGATGTTGTTAAGTCTGAGGTTTAATTCTCAGACTATAAGTCCTTAAATACAGAATTGTAATGGTCTGTGCACTAGGACAGATCATTACATGCTACTACCTATTGTTCTACATATAGTAATGTCTTTGTGCTTAATATAGTAATAACTTAACCTTATGGAGGCTATCCTTTGTTCTAAGAAAAGAACAGATGACTATCTATGGGTAATTAATGAAGTCTATGTGCAAACATTGAGGTCTTCATATCTCCACTAATATTAATCGCCTTGAGGTCGTTCTAGGCTCATTCTGAGCGTTATAAAGAAGGCT
>Ga0153964_1000398_pt1 | contig 9928 bp, 8 predicted proteins | sample TSFL048MetaG_FD_104726 | JGI IMG/M metagenome (GOLD analysis project Ga0153964, IMG submission 104726) | Attine ant fungus gardens microbial communities from Florida, USA - TSFL048 MetaG | ecosystem: Host-associated > Fungi > Mycelium > Unclassified | place: USA: Florida, Withalacochee | collected... | reverse complement strand
TTCAAATGAACTACATAAATAGCTGGACCCTCGTTAGCAAGTAGCCTTGCTAACGTCGCCCTTTTGGTGTAGTGGTAAACCATACAGTATGTGACTACTGGTCCATAGCACAACTGTGACAAATAGTAGATGGGGTAGATCTATTAGAAGAAGTAAGGAAGTCAAAAGTGAAAGACGATGAAGTGGTAAAAGCAGTAGAAGAGATGAAAAGAACAGGGATGAAAATGTTAAAAGATAAGGAATGGAGAGAAGTAAAGAAGGAAAAGTGTATGTACCAAAAGACGATAAATTGAGAGCAGAAATTATCAGGCTACATCACAACACGCCAATTGGAGGCCATAGAGGACAGTATAAGACAGTAGAATTGGTTACTAGGAACTTCTGGTAGCCTGGAGTGACCAAAGAAGTGAAGTGGTATGTAAAGAGATATAATGCCTGCCAGTGAAATAAAAATTGCACAAAGCAACTAGCTGGCAAATTAATGCTTAACTCAATTCCAGAGAAACCTTGGACACATATATTAGCAAACTTTATTACTAAGCTACCTTTAGCTCAGGAATATGATTTGATCTTAGTAGTAGTTAATAGGTTAACAAAAATGGTACATTTTATATATACTACAGAGAAAACATTAGCAGAGGGGCTAGCATAGTTGTTCAGAGACAATGTGTGGAAATTACATAGTCTGCCTGAGAGTATCATATCAGACAGGGGACCACAATTTGTAGCAGGGTTAATGCAAGAGCTGAACAAGATGTTGGGGATTCAGAGTAAATTGTCGATGACATTCCACCCTCAGACAGATGGACAAACAGAGAAAGTAAATCAGGAGTTGGAACAGTACTTAAGGATGTTCATTGATCACAGGCAGAAACAATGGCCAAAATGGCTGGGAATGGCAGAGTTTGTATATAATAATAAAATGCACTCAAGTACTAAAATGTTGCCTTTTAAGGCAAATTATAGACAAAACCCAAGGATGGGATTCGAGAGAAGAAAGAAAGAAAAATATAAAGAGACAGAAAAATTTGTGGAGAAAATAAAGAAGATTCAAGAGGAAGCAAAGACAGTGCTAGAAAAAGCACAAGAGGAGATGAAGAAATATGCAGATAGGAAATGAGCAAAAGTTGATGACTACAAAGTAAGGGACTTAGTGATGCTTAGTACTAAGGACTTGAAATATCAAATAGTGAGAAGGAGGACAGAGAAGTTGACAGAGAGATTTATAGGCCCTTACAAAATTAAGAAGATTATATCACTGAATGCAGTAGAATTAGAACTACCTAATATAGTAAAGATACATCCAGTAGTAAATGTTAGTAGGATATATAAATATATAGGGCAAGTGGAAGGACAGAAGAAGGAGCAACCAGCTCTAGTAATAATTGAAGAGGAAGAAGAATAGGAGATAGAGAGGATTCTGAATAAGCAATATGTTAGAGGGAAGGATAAATACTTGGTACACTAGAAAGAATTTACAGTAGAGTTAGATACATGGGAAGAAAGGGAGAACTTAAAGAATGCAAAAGAAGCAATCAAGGAGTTCAAAAAGGAATATCAACAAGATATAGAAGATGTAGCAAGATAAGAATATAAAGAAGGAACGTTTAGAAGGAGAGAATTGCCAGAAAGATTTATAGTAAGAAAACTATTCAGATGGTTGGATAAAAGATATAATCAAGAATATTGGGGAAGGTTGGAAAGGAATTAGAGATAGTAAAAAGGAAGGCAATCAGGAAAAAGAAAAATGGAAACAATTACAGAGGAAAAAGAAATCAAGGAAGAAAATTCAGGAGTTAAAGAATGGACAGAAGAAGACAACGACAAAATAGGCAACATGATTGACCTATACTGTTATAGAAAATTCCTTGGAACAAGGAAACTTAAGAGGGGAATAGTGTCATGACTTGGCAAAATGGCTAAGTCATTATTTATATTTCTTTTCTTTTTTTTTTTCTTTTATCTTGGACTTACTACACAGAAGAGAGTGTGAGAAAGTGTCATATAGTCATAGTCATATAACAGGAAGTCACAAGCATCACATCATATGGTGTCACATGACAGGTCACATGATAGGCATGGGAAAGTAGTGCACAGACCATGTAGTAGTTGTATAAGTAGTGTAGAAAATCTAACAGGAACTCTATTGAGTTCTCTTTGTCAATCACTGAACAAAGAGCAGTTGGCTTAATTCCAGCTTGGAGTTTAACTTTTTTATACCAAAATCCCTTAAAAACACCTTTTAATTGATACTAGTCACATCTTGAGGCAATTAGTAATGGCCGAGATATTAAGTAGATCAACTGGTAACTACCATATTACTGTTTATTAAGTTGCTAATATCTCGAAAACTACTATGATCAATACTTTGGTTATAGGCTTAACAGAAGCCTTCTTCATAATGCTTAGAATGAATCTAAAACAACCTCAAGGTAATTAATATTAGTGGAGATATGAAGTCCTCAATGTTTGAACATAGACATTAATTAATTACCCATAGATAGTCATCTGCCTTTAATTAGAACAAAGGACAGCCTCTATATGGTTAAGTTATCACTATTTTAAGTACAAAGGCACTACCATATGTAGAACAATAGGTAGTAGCATGTGATAGCCTGTTCTAGTACACAGACTATCACTTTCCTATATATAAGGACTCCCTGTCTGAGGGTTAGACCTCAGACTTAAAAACATCTTTTGTCATTGTCTAAAATTTGCTTTTTTGAACTATTCAAGTATCAAAATACCCATCACAAATTAGTAAGTGACCTTTTGTAATAATAGGTGACACAAAAAACATTGTCTGCTCTCTTTAAAGAATTGCTATGTTCATCAAACAAAGACCCTGATATAATAAAACTGGTCAAGATATCCCCCAAATTTCAGAATTTAGCTTTGCAGCATAGGACCTTATCTTTGCTATCTATTAATCCAAATAGGGCAAACTCAAAGCTAACATCAATTTAAGGACTCTTCAACAATGTATATTATCCTAGTTCAATAGAAATAGCATTCCATCTATCAAGGCCTCAAAAACCAACTAGACAAATATATCAAAAATTCTCTCTTTTATCCCTCTATATCATAAATGTGAGGAGTAGGGTTGAAGTAACCCAGAGTAGAACAGGGTTACTCTGGAGAAAAAGGAAGTTGACAACAAAAATTGGGAAACAACCTTGGCCTCAGCTTGTACACTATGCCTCAATCAACTATTATGTGTATGGTTGTATATTTCAGGAGAACTGAATTATTGCTAGGAGCTCAGGAGAGAAATGGTATATAGATTGATAGGAGTAAGGATAGAACACATAAGAGACATTAATCTATGAACTAAGGAACTAGGATGTAACTAATGGAGTACTTATACTAAGTCTGGAATAAGAGGAGTACAAGTAACTAGTCTACATCATGATCCCATAGGAGTAAACAACAGGAGTTCAGGAGCAAAATTTAGTAATAAATAAAATATAAAAGAAATTATTTTATTAAATTATTATTTTCTGTCATATGATACTCTAGGACCTAGTGTTAGCATACTAGCCAAATCCAAATATTACCATAAAACCAAATCATTTGCACAAGCTGTTGCAGAAATCTAGTCATACATTGGTTTGACTTGGAATAAAATGTATTCCATTGCAAACCAATGAGTGAATATAACAAATTACAAACTTATATAATTCAGCCAGATCACTACATTGGCTTGATTTCCCAACACAAGCCAATCAGAGCAATGTTGAAGACATTCTCAAGATCAAGAAAGCCTTTTCTAAACTATTACCAAGGAAAATCATTGAGATGCACAATGTTGCTGACAATACTAACCAAAAGGCAAAACCCAGAATTTGCATGACCTCTAAAGAACCCTCTAGAAAATAGATTATTATACCCATAAGTGGGATAATACTAATATCTTTGTCTTATATACAAATGCTCATATTTTCAATATCAATAGGCTCCTAAAATCTGAGACTATAGTTGATTTTATTTGCTCTGACAATAAAGATATTATTGTTACACTAACAAAATGGCCTCAACATCTAATATGGACATTGTAAAGAAGAAATTAACAACATCAACTCAAATGACTTTATGTCTCCTTAGCTCTCTCAGTTCAAGTCATATCTAAAAATTTTAGGTATTCTATACTATGTCAATGATGTTTCCTTCTCTATTAAACACAGTAAAGTCAAAGAGATAATCAAAAGAACATATTTATTTAACAACATTGTTTTAGCTTCCCAATCTCATGTTATTAAAGCATCTCCAAAGTCAGACATAGTAGTCATCTGGATCAATACCTAGGACTCACAAAACAGTACAAAAGCCAAATTAACAGAAGCTGCAATATAGGCCATTACATTACTACTATTCATAGTACCAACATGAACCCTAGTATCCTCCAGTGTCAGAATTGTTAAAAATGAGAATATACCACTTTCACATGCTATACACATAGTACCAAATGCCAAAAATGTAGTGGTCCTCACAAGCTCAAATACCATAGAGACATAGCATGGTACTGCAAGGCTAATTACAAAACTAATCCTACTTAACTTGAAATCAAGAAAGGCAAACCATGCCTTGATTTGTTCAAGTATGTCAACTACAAAGGAGAACACCAAGCAGACAACTACAAATGCCCATTCTAGGAACATACTTTGATATCATTCTTATTTAGAAACTACTATGGTCTCTAATACAACAAATCCCTAGCTCTTTATTGAAAGAAGGTAAAAACATCATTAGAGCCCCTTATCACCTATTCTGGACATTGTTTGTAAGAAACTCAGAAATTGCAAATGATTATCCAAGAGATATTACTTATGTAAATACCAAACTCTCTAAGTTATGTTTCTCATTGCAAAGAGACATATTCAATTTTTAAGACATCAACCTTGTCTTTTTCTCTAACTATGTTTTCTTCTCAATGTCTACTCTAATAACCAACAGAATGCCTCAAGAATACTGAGGTTAACTTAATATTGTGAGTCATCTTGACCATAACATAAGGACCTATAAATAGAATGATGATAGAGTTGAACTACCAACCTCTTGGATGGTTGTAGTATAGATCAGGACAAACATAGACAAATAGTCTAAAGTATATAAGTAGTAGAACAACTAATTAGAGAATCCTATCAAGTTCTCTTTGTAATCCTCAAAGAACTTGCCTCTAAGTTAACTCAACTTGAGTTGTACAATACTTGAACAATATCATTATTATAACAGATGACTTTAACATCAGAGATAATGACTGGGACTGTCATAACTTGGCAAAATAGCCAAGTCAATATTTAATATTATTTTCTTTTTCTTTGCTTTTCTTTTCTTTTTGGATATACTAGAAGATAGTTACTTAAAAGGACATGCAAGATAGTAGGGTAAAGTTAAGGTTAGAAACATATATAAGTAGAGTAGAAAAATATACAAGAACTTCATTGAGTTTTTCTTGTCAACTTGGACTAGGAGTGGATCTAAGTCATTACAGCTAAGATCTTACAGGGACCCTTCATATTCATATTACTCAACACACACTGACACTCTTGGTAAAATTGCTAATAGCCTAGGACTAGATCTATTCACTCTTGTCAACTCTATTTTTACTTAATACATAGACAATACTCAAGACTCAAATTCAGTTATTGATCTTATATTCCTTTGAGCAACTGCTGGTGGCTTTAATAACCATCAAATCATGCCTAAATTACAAAGGCTCTTTGACTATGCTCCTCTAGTTGTTTCTGTAACTATAGAAGAATACATTCATATGAAGAAACAATCTATCACATAGTTCAGCCTTGAATTGATCCCAGAGAAGATAAGGCTCAGCTACTTCATCAGTTAGCAAGATCACTGCTAACAACTAATGACATACCATTCCAGGCTACATTGCAATTGCTTTCTCTAAGCAAATCCTTTACTCATGATCATCTTTTAGTAATCCCCTTATCATATATGCCTCCTTGAATGTAGTAAACACATGGCCATTGCAGGTCCTCAGATGCTCCTAACTCTTTTTACCTTCAAATATAATAAAAAGAAGTTGTAAAAAGAACTGCTCTTTCTTTCTTTGATAATGACACAAAGTATATCCTTTCAATTATCCTAGCATGTCATCTTGGATACTATGACTTGGCTTTAGTATTTCAGATATAGTGCTGAGAGAACTACCAGTAGGTAAAGTCCAAACTATCATTATATGTAGAGTTATAGTCAAATCAAGTAGTTAGCTGAGTTTTCTCTATATTCTGCCTAGCTAATATTTGATAAAGTATGTTCTAGAAAATCCATCTACCTTTTGTCATTCCTCCTCTGTCTTATTATGTTTTAGATTAAGAGACATATACAGAAATGCCTGAAACATGTCTATTCTTAGGTAAATAATAGTACACCTGTATTGTACTTAAAGTGTTTGTCATGTAAGCCCTAAGACTAGTTGTTTCTATCTGGTCTTAGGTATGTGTACCTTTTGTTATGAACATCGAGTAGGACTACAATTATTATCAGCCATGGTCTGATAATGAGTGGTTAGTAGACAAGATGTTGGTAATGCTAGACGAGGACATTATTATGTAATAATACATTGAATAATGTCTGAGGACTCTAAGAGACAATGGACTCATAGAATGGACAGGACTCTTTGGAGAATTCTTGGACTATCTTTCTCTCTATTTTTGAACCTGTGCCAAAATGGGATAACATTAGACTAACCCATTATTAGGATACTGACTCAACTTGTTACCCTTAGCACTTCTGTCACTGGACTGTCACTTAACTAGTCACCCCTAGTTATAACTAGTGTTACCATATTGTAATGTAGTCACAATACCTAGTTAGGATAAATACAGACCAGAAAGAGAAGGGAACAGCAAGTTCTCTCTTTCTGTATTCCCTCTGTAAAATCTTACTCTGAGGAATTGGTACTCTTACTTGTCTTAGGACAATCTCAAGGATGCTACTCAAAGTCTCGTTAAACATCTCTCCTCCAATATAACTTCACTGAAAACTCTAACCAGATCCTTTAACAAGGAGCATGAAGATATCAAGTGTTAGATATAGACTTCAAGTTGAAACATATATTCAACTGTGAGGTCTAGAGTCTTAACACCTTTTGTGTTTTCTCCCGAACATTCAATTCACTAAGTCATTTCTATCTAGTCTTAGTACCTCTTAAGTTTCAAAGATATACCTATGCTTTTAATCTGTTAATATTTCATTGACAATCTGGTGTGCATAAAAGTTAACATAGTGTTTATTGGGAAGATAGATGAGAAGATGTTAAACTACTAGTGACTCTCTATACATATTGAACTCAAAGATCTTCCAACAAGCTTTTGTTAGACCAATAAATCAACCATCCAAATGAGTCTTGATTTCATTCTGCATTCTACTACTAGTCTCCATAGTTGCTCTATCAGGACCCTTATAGATGTACTTGCTGAGATACTTGACAGTTTCCAATCCAGCAGAGATCTCAACATTAATATGACAATCAAAGAGAAGAAGAAGTTAAGGACAATAAGGGACCATATATTGATTAGTGAATCTGGTCCCATTGTATTCAAAGACCAAGCTATTGTTAGGCCTAGCATAGAGTGGATAGCTGTTCTCAGCCCAATCTATTCTTTCTTGATACTCTTTAGGAAAGCATTTACTATATTTTCCATTGACCATATACTTGGCTTGGGGATTATCAATACCACATGGACTATGTAGCATATTGTAGTAACTTAGCCTGGACAACTTAATCACCCTCTAAGTCCAAGTTGACAAGGAGAACTTGGATGGAAAATGAGAAAAGTGAGACTACACATAACAATTGCTGCACTTTTACTCGAAGGAGATGCGTTGCAATGAGATCTTATCTATTATCAAAACTAAATGCACCTGGATTGTTCACAAGAAAGTAAATGAAGCTATTGATGACAATGTTGCATGGATGTGTAGAAGGGTCATATATATCGCACTTCATGATGATGTGTTCTTGAGTTTAAACTTCAGCTTCAACATATGAGTAGTTTGTGAGGAGATAAGGAAAAAATCTTTGCCTATATTCTCTAATAGGGGCATGGCCAGTGGTCATGCAAGTAAAGTGAGCACACACTGAGTTGGTGAAGCCTATAAAAGGGAGCCACAAGCCACCCTTAGCATAAGTTAGTTTTATGACTTTTTGATTTTTGTCTTCAAAGTCAAGGAAGCATTGACCTTTCTTGGGGTTGGTTGTAAAGGATTCTTGCCATTCATGAAGGATATTGTCACATTCTTTCTTTCTACTGAATAAGTGTGTATCTGCAAATGACCATAGTATCCTGGAACAACTAGGTCATAAACCTAGGACTCTTCACATAAGAAGAGAAAAGAATTAGTTTGCATCCTAAAATCCTAAAATCTTCTCCATTATACTTATCATATATAGTAGCATCTTGTAGTTCCTGGTAGAGCTCAGATCTAAGCATATATTGATGTGTTCTAGTCTAGTTGAGTCTTCTCTGCTTACAATTTGCTATCACAAATGGTCACTTACTATTTGTGATGGGTGCTTTGATACTTTAAAGAGTTCAAAAATGCAAAGTTAGACAAGTGACAAAAGATGTTGTTAAGTCTGAGGTCTAATCCTCAAACTATAAGTCCTTATATATATGAAAGTAATGGTCTGTATACTAGGACAAATCATCACATGCTACTACCTATTGTTCTACATATGGTAGTGCCTTTGTGCTAGAAATAGTGATAACTTAACCATATGGAAGCTGTCCTTTGTTCTAAGAAAAGAACAGATGACTATCTATGGGTAATTAATAAAGTCCATGTGCAAACATTGAGGCCTTCATATCTCCACTAATATTAATTGCCTTAAGATCATTCTAGGCTCATTCTGAGTGGTATAAAAAGGGCTTTTGCTGAGCCTAGAACCAAATCTTAGATTCTGGCAGTTTCCGAGATATTGGTGATTTAATAAATGGTACCATAGTAATTACTAGTTGATCTGCCTAATATCTCAGCCATTATTGATTGCTTTGAGATGTGACTGGTATCGATCAAAAGGTCTTCTTAAGGGCTTTAAGCTGGCCTTAAGACCGTGGGAATAGTCGAAGATTTGGTGGAGATATGACTGAATGAAGTTTATGACATTTACCTATGTATCAATAACAAATTGCTAGAACAGCTTTCTATCATAGAAAAGAGGTAGTTAAGGACCATCTCTAACATGAAAACAATAGGCATAGTAGTATCTATCAGAGACCACCTATAAGCAAGCCTGTTCCTTCCCATCTCTATTGCAGCATAAAAAGTGACTGGACTAGGGCTTAAACCCAGACCCTTCTAGAACTGCACCAGATGCTCTACCATTGAGCTATTAGGTCCTCCAGGGTATCGCAATATGACTAGATTCCCCATTCTGTCAATCTCTTTGCCTTGCATTCTCCCCTCATTTTCTTAATTGAGTACCATAGATTGGAATTCTTGGATGTTATTCATTCTCTTCCTTTGAAAATAACAGAGCATAATGGAGAGCAGCATAAGAAGAACTATTCTGGCTGATTTGTTCAAGTCATCCTCCTCTTGCCTGTAATACCATATCTCTATTTGTCATGACTTGGCAAAATGGCTAAGTCATTATTTATTTTTCTTTTTCTTTTCTTTTCTTATTGGACTTACAACTACAAGATAGAGTGCGGAAAAGTATCACATGACTTTGTCATAATATCACAATGGTGTGACGTATGGTCATGGATGGTTATGTCACAGGTCACAGTCACAATGTGTCACATGACTAGAGTAATATGAGGACCATGGGAGAGTAAGTGCATAGCCACAGTAGTAAAATGTATAAGTAGTAGAGAATTAAGCAAGAACTCCATCGAGTTCTCTTTGTTAAACTCTGAACAAAGAGACAGTTGGCTTAATTCCAGTTATCAGACTT
>Ga0153964_1000397_pt1 | contig 9937 bp, 9 predicted proteins | sample TSFL048MetaG_FD_104726 | JGI IMG/M metagenome (GOLD analysis project Ga0153964, IMG submission 104726) | Attine ant fungus gardens microbial communities from Florida, USA - TSFL048 MetaG | ecosystem: Host-associated > Fungi > Mycelium > Unclassified | place: USA: Florida, Withalacochee | collected... | reverse complement strand
TGACATCCTTGTTATGGAATGACATCGAGTTGTCTTGGAAACTCCATTTGCTGGAGCATTTGTTTCAGATATTTACATATAAATATGGGATTGTAGTTACATTTTAATTAAGTCTTTCTGTCTTTCCCCTGTGCTCAATTTATTTTGCTGCAACACGAACTTGGTGTCTTTTATCCCTATCTAGAACGATAGAATAAAACATCTGGCCTTACATGAACGATAAATCATCTAATTTTAGTGTGACTTTTGATATACCAACACAGAAAAGCCTGGATGCTACAATGGTGACTTATCCATAGTAAATAGAATGTGAGAAAGCTCCAGATGTTTCTAAATGATATTTTCTCAAGTTCAGCTAAAATCATTCAAACTTCAGTACAGAGCTCAAGTTCATATTCTGTATGCTTTCTACAATCCCAGAGTAATCAGCCTGAAATTGTGATTTACTACTAATTTTTCTCCCTAGAAATTGTAAAAAACATAAGAGGGTTAGAATGTTAGGAAATGGGTTTGAAAGAAAACCCCTGCCCCATCATGGTGAACTACAAGTGTTGATACCACATGATTTCATCACTAGCCTATTGCAAAGTCTAATTAATCTGTAATAGACTACAATCAAGCCCTGCATTACAAATTGATCCAAAACCCACCATGAATCCAAATGTCGAAAACACCAAAGCTAGGCCAGATGACACTGTCCTTAGTATACAATGTAGTCACCCCTCATCTCATGTGAGTTCTAAGAGCTCTCATAGCTCATCTCCCTCTCTCATGGATGACTTACCACCATTGGAATATGACTACGTGTTGCAGCAAAATAAATTGAGCACAGGGGAAAAGAGGGAAAGACAGAAAGACTTAATTAAAATATAACTACAATCCCATATTTATATGTAAATATCTAAAACAAATACTCCAGCAAATGGAGCTTCCAAGACAACTCAATGTTATTCCATAATAAGAATGTCATTTCGTGACACTATGCTGAGCAAGTCATAACTCAAAACAATATAGACATAGAGGCAGACAATACTCCCTCCATCTCCAGCCCTCTGACATATGACTTTGCCATGCCTTCTTTGCAAACTCTACATGCACCCTATGAGAGAGCATCTAATTCCTCCTCTACTGACAACATCAATATGTCATTGGAACCCTTCCCACCCACAGTCATTCCTTACAGTGCTAATGTCCTGGCTGACCCTAACCTGTGGAATAGCAACTTCACAGCCACATCACTAATGAGTTCCTGTAAAGTAACATATGCAATATGGCATACTCACTACAACATATGGTATATTTCCTTAAACAGCATAGTCTAGAAGGACAAGACAGCAACAATATCCTCCAACTGGAACTATTTAGCGAATCTGCTTGGGATTTCATATCTGTGATTTTTGAGTCTGGTTGAGACCAGCTATACTTATCCAAAAACACCTCTATCTGAGACAATGTATCTACTTACTTTAGAAATATCTAGATTTGCAATAAGGCTGAAAAGAACACTACCTATCCTAAGGCATCAATGATTAGAAAAATTCCTCTATTCATCCCACCTTGCCCTTCCAAGGAACAAATGAAAAATTCAAAGAAGCACCAGGAAGTATGCATGCTCAAGGGTAAAAACTCTCTGTCTTTCCCCATGTCCTATGCCCAAGCCACCAACTCTGGTGTCAATATCCTCAAAATCAAAGAAGCATTCCCAGCTCTGCCAAATAAGAAAATCCTTGAAATTCATAATACAGCTTTCTCCAAACCAATCAACAAGGGATGAAAAATACAACATACCACAAAGGGCCCATCTAGAAAATAGGCTATTATACCTGTCTCCAACAAACTCATGGACGCCATCATGGAAGAAGCTAATACCCATATTTTTCAGATCAACATGTTACTAAGAAACATCAAATCAGTGCTAAGAGCCTGTCACAAACTTCATTTGGCTATATCTCCATCAATTCTTTGACAATTCCCATGGTCTTAATGGCACCTAGAAGCCCTTGAAAAGACCTTTTGATCAATACCAGTCATGTCTTGGTGCAATCAGTATTGGCCAAGATATTAAGCAGATCAACTGGTAACTACCATGTTACTGTTTATTAAATTGCTAATATCTTGGAAACTGCCATGATAGATGCTTTGTTCTAAACTCAGCAGAAGCCTTCCTTATAACACTCAGAATGAGCCTAAAATGACCTCAAGGCAATTAATATTAGTAGAGATATGAAGACCTCAATGTTTGCACATAGACTTCATTAATTACTCATAGATAGTCATCTGTCCTTTTCTTAGAACAAAGAACAGCCTCCATAAGGTTAAGTTATCACATTTTCAAGTACAAAGGCACTACCATATATAGAACAATAGGTAGTAGCATGTAATGCTCTGTTCTAGTGCACAGATCATCACTTTTCTGTATTTAGGGACTCATAGTTTAAGGATTAGATCTCAGACTTAACAATATCTCTTGTCACTGTCTAAACTTTGCTTATAAGCACTTTTTGAATCAACCTTCAACCCCATCACAAATAGTAAGTGGTCTTTTGTGATAGAGCTGAGTTTATCCACCCTTGCCCTAGAGGTATTTCCATCAACACAAACAATGTTCCAAATCCAAGTGACCTCACCACTATGGAATGATACCTTAAGTCAATCAACAGTGCTGGTAATGACAAAATACTTGCTCTTTGTCTTTCTTAATCTAAATCTTATCTGAAAATCACTAGTATTCCTTATATATAGCCCAATGACAACAAACTCACTAGTAATAACATCACAAACATCATGAAATATCTCAAACTATTTGAACATGTGACTTTTACAGCTAAACCCAAGGTTATCAAGGCTTCTCTGAAATCTGATATAGCTATTATTTGGTTTGATATTTGGGACTCTCAAAATAGTTCCAAAGCAAAGTTACTGATAAATCACTCTTTTAATTTTGGCAGGTCCATCACTACTATTAGGACCACTAACATGAACCCTGGGGTCCCTCAGTATCACAACTGCTGGAAATGGGATCACTCAACATTCTCATACCATGCCCATGGTTCAAAATGTCAAAAATGCAATAGACCTCATAAGTTGGAACACCATAGAGATTTGGCATAGTACTACAAGGCCAATTCAAAGCTCAATCCCCCCAGGCTCGAAACTGCTCAGGGTAATGTCATAAGTTGATACAACTATGACAACAGTGATAGACAGGATCAGTTAATGGAAGAAAATAACAAATAACATAGGAAAAAAGATCAGGAATGACTAATGGACATGGGAAGAGGACTTGTATTATAAACGAGATTTTCATCTAGGCCTCCGGCCCATCCAGAACCCTCTACTAATTCTGTGTTATTAAGATTGTGCTGAAGTCAGTCTGCTACGCTCCCTTCCCACAACAGTCTATGTGACAGTGAGCAATATTGTAAGTCAGGTTGCTCTGCTCCCTTCTTACACTGGTAGTTTACACTGTTGTAAGTCAGGTTGCTCTGCTCCCTTCCTATACTGGTAGTTTGCACTGCTGTAAGTCAGGTCACTCTTCTCCCTTCCTAAAACAGTAAGGCCACAGTCAGCTCACTTTGCTCACTGCCTATTCTAATTTATTCCAATTTTTCCCAATTTATTTGAATTTTTACTGAATTTTTCAAGAGAGTGTGTGAAGAAAGCTGCTTGGTCATTCCCACATGCGACGCAGCATACATACTAGATAGGAACAAATAAATAGAAAATGTATAAATAGTGTAGAAGAATCAAGCAAGGACTCTATTGAGCTTTCTTCTAACCCTGAAAAGCTCTCTTGATCCTAACCCAGCATTAAGATCTTAAGTCAGTCGCTGACAGGTAAACTATACTCTTATACCTTCAAATGCATCAACTGCAAAGGTGAACACATGGCAGATGACAACAAATGCCCCTTTTGGAAACACAGATTCAATTACAAATGGCACTCAAAGAAAGCTCAGGAAACCAGGGAAACTAGGGCCAACTCAATCTGTCTAGCTGTAGGCAGCAACAAAGCATGATTAAACACAACCTAAAAATCTTCTCTCAGAAAATTAGGAAAAACAAAGTCTTAACTGATATCATTTTAGAAACTCAAAAAAACTCAGCTAATATTATCTTCATCTAGGAATCTCCTAAATTCCTCATACAATGTATTCCTAGCTACTCAAATCCCATGGGAGACCTACTTTACAGTACCCCTAATCACCCAGAATGGACCTTATTCATCCATCTAGATCCAATACAAGAAAACTATGCATGAGTTACTACTTACATCAACAAATGCCTCACAAAGATGAGATTTGCTCTGTGACTTAATATCATCAACCACCACGATATCAACATCTTGGCCTTTCATAATGACCAAGACACAAACTACATGATTAATATATACTAAGATAACAATTAAACTGCTCTTCAAGTTCTCTGACAAAATATAGCAAATATAGATAACACAATAATCCTGATAGGGGATTTCAACATAAGAGATAGTGACTGGGACCTCAATTTCTGACATCACTCCTCTTATACTGAAGACCTCATTACTATTGCAGACAGCTTAGGCCTTGAGCTTTCTCTCCTCTCAAACCCTGGCCCTACTAGATTTGCAGATAACCCACATGATGCTAACTCTGTTATAGACCTTGTTTTCCTTCCCCTAAATAACACAGGGTTTGGTCAACATACACTTTACCCCAAAATCTATAAATCTTCTGACCATGTCCTACTTATTATTGAAATAGGTATTGGTGAAGTAAATACTGATGTCAATATATGGTCCATTAAGAAAGACAGTGAAGAAGAGAAGAACTTCATCATCTCACTAGTTCAAGGCATACAAAATCTCAACACATCAGCAATTAGGAGCAGGGAGAATCTAGAAAACATAGTCCAGCAATTGGCTTGTATTTTTGAAAATACATGAAGTCTTCACTCCAAACTGAAGCACATTACAAAATACTCCAAAGAGTGGTGGAATCAAGATTTCACTAACTGTCTAAATAGATACTGCAAATCAGGTGACCTACAACATTGGAAGGAATTCAAATCAGTGGTACATACAGCTAAGAGGACATTCTTCAATGACAAGATCCATGAAATTGCATCATCAAACAAGAGGCCTTGGGACTTAATAAACTAGGTTAGGAAAAAATCTCTACCAGCCATTGAATCCATCTCGTATGAAAACTGTCTATGAAACACTCTCCTAGACCTATGGAATGCTCTACACAAATCTTACAATTTGGCAGAAAATATACTTGTCAACACCAGGTTTCTCAACAAACTTTCCCAAGCAAATGTTATAGAATGGTCCCTATTCTCCAACCAAGAATTTAGAGATGTGATAGCTAAGTGCTTATCATCCTCTACCCCTGGTCTAGATCATATCTCATAGAGACATCTCAAATCCCTGATTTCATACAATACATGCCTTGAGAGACTGGTGCACATTGCTAATGCTTGTATTAACTTAGAGTACTGGCCCTCCCACTTTAAATCTGCTAATACTGTTGTCATTCCCAAACCAAATAAGACATTGTATAATACACCTAGTTCTTTCCAACCTATCATACTACTCAACACAACTGGCAAATTAGTTGAAAAAGTTATCAGCAACAGACTTCAATTTCATATGTTAGCCAACAGTTTCTTGGACCCTAATCAACTAGGAGGCATCAGACAAAGATCCACTACTAATGCAGGAATATACCTTACTCATCTTATTTGCATAGGGTGGCTTAAGCAATGCCATACCAGTGTTATAGCATTTGATATTGCCTAATTCTTTCTCTCTCTTAACCATGAGTTCCTTTCTACCTGCCTAAAGAAAGCTGGACTTAACACTAATGTTATAGGCTTTTTTAATAGCTACTATTCTAATTGCTCTACCACATATACCTGGAGCAATTTCTTCTCTCCAGCATTTAACACCAGCATTGGAGTAGGCCAAGGCTTAGCTCTCTCTCCTATCCTCTCTGCTATTTACCTTGCTCCAATCATTAAAACATTTAAAAAAAGAATAAAAAATCTAAAAGAAAATATTCTGACTGATATTCTTTCTTTTGTTGATGACAGTCTTTTAATTTCTCAGGAGAAAAGCTATTCATTATCTTTTTCCTTTTTACTTTGTAACTACAATATTATGTCCAAAATCCTCCTCAATGCTGGCCTTGTTATAGAGCATAGCAAAACCAAGCTCTTCTACTTTATAAAAGCTCAACACCCTCCCAATCCCTCTATTGACCTAACATCTATAGGAGGCCCAGTTATCTCCCCTAAACCTATCTGGCAATATCTGGGTTTCTTTTTTGACTGCAGACTCAATTTCAACTATTACACATACTTTTATGCCACAAAATGCCTCTCTATCCTCAGTGCCATAAAGATACTAGGGAACTCCTCAAGAGATCTCCTTCCTATTCAAAAGTGACTCCTATACAGAACCTGCATTCTACCAATTGCCTTATACAGGTTCTAGCTATGGTTCTTCAAAGGTGCCTCTATTATCAAAAACATCACTGAACTAAATAAAATGCAGTGAAGAGTAGCTCTTTGGATTACAGGTACTTTTCAGACTTCTCCATCTGAAGGTGTTGAAGCCATTACAGGTCTTATCTCTATTACTTTGCACCTTTGCAAACTAAATGGCAGACACCACCTACATTATGCCTCCATTTCTCCCTCACATGCCATCAACTCTCTACTTGATTCTCAACATGCCAAGAATCAAGTCTCTCATAGAGCAGCTACTTCCAAACTCACTATAAAATAACAAGCCAACCTTAAGAGTTCTATCAAGGATGTCAATGAGCATCTTAATGGTGTTAGAAGCTGCTTCAATCCCCTTCACTCTCTCTTTTCCTCTGGTTCTAGAATAGTCAATCATTTTTCTAGTAGAATTAGATTTCACTCTCCTTCTTCTTTTTCTGATGAGGACCTTTACTAGCATTTTCAAAGCCTTAATCTCACCTTCAGGTCATCTCAAATAAACTACAACAGCACAGCTGTCATCATAGATGGAGATGTCAAAAAATCTCATGTCACTATAGTAGCTGCTCATGTCTAGTCCAATAATGTTATCATTAAAAAGTTACAAGTCCACTCTGTAAACATCATACCTCTTGAAGCTGAACTCATGGCTATTCACACTGGCCTTATCCCTGCCATGGAAATAGACAACATCCATGATATTACTGTTATCACTGATTCCATCACTGCAGCAAGAAAAATCCTGAAGTCCAAAGTTGATTTCCTCCAGAACATGTTCATACTATTAGCTGCTGCAATCAAAACCTTCCTCAGCAAAGATAGCAGAAATAAAATTCACTTCTGGTATTGCTCTAGCAAAGCTGAATGGCCCAGACATAAACTTGTTGATAATCAAGTCAAAGCAAACATATGTACTCTTATGTTCCCTAGCAAGGATTTGCATATATTCAGTAAAAAGAAACATCCTCTGCGAATAGCAAATATCTTTTGCTAACAACCTCAAAAAAGGCTACTACTTCCTGAACTTTGAAGATGAAAAGCAAAGAGTCATCAAACCAACATATGCTAAGAGCAGCTTGTGACTCTCTACCATAGGGTTCACTAATTCATTATGTGCTTGTTTCACCCACATGACTACTGGACATGCCCCCATCAGAGAATATAGACAGAGATTCTCCCTCTACCTCCCCACCAGCTGCCCATGTAGTGAAGCTGAGGTTCAAACCCAAGAACACATTGTCATGGAATGTGACTTGGATGACCCCTCTACATGACTGTGCAACATCATTATTAACAGCTTCATCCACTTCCTTGTGGACAACCCTGGAGCATTTAGCTTTGACAATGGATAAGGTCCTATTATGGCACAACTCCCTAGAGTAAAAGCACAGCTCTCATCACCTCATTTCACACTTGCCTCTTTTTCCATATTTGCCTTTCTCTTTCTCTCTTTCTCTCTGTATTTTTCTTTACTTTCCTCTTATTTAAGTAGGTACTATGTACTTGCCATGGTCTGCCTCCGTGCCCCATGTAATAAATCACTGAATTTATAAATAATAATAAAAAAGTCTTCTTACCTACAACAATTGACATAAAGCCAGAGATTGTAGATCAGGAGAAGGGAAGAGAGGGTACTGGAGTGGCGATCAATAGGATAGGAGCTGATGGTCATGGTGTAGATTATTTACTTAGCCATGTTCATAAAGTCCTTCAATGTCTGGTGTCTGGTGGCATAGCTGGAAGAGTGTGACTGTGTGACAAGTCTAGATGACTTGATAGGTGAGGTAACATGATACTGACATGTTAGTGACAAGCCACTTGACATCTGAATAGACATAGCAATAGCAAAGTGTGACTGTGTGACAAGTCTAGACTTGACAGGACAGGTGAGGTGACATGATACTAACACAAGTCACTTGACATCCCAATTGATGGGGTGACTTGACATCAAAATGTGCGCCGTGTGATTGATCGGCTGGTTTCCTTAGGTGAATGATTTTTGTGCATATTTTTCTACACATGTCTCCAGATGATATCAAGCCCACTATGTCCTCTTGCCCTGGCCCTCTTCTTTGCCTTCTCTTTAGAAAAGGGCTCAAACATTGTTCTAAAGTTGTGGCACTATTGCATCCGTGCAAGCAGCTGGAATCTTTGAATCGTGGAATACTCTGCCCACGCTCCGACCCTAACCCAGCTTCTGCTCAGCCTTATCCTGTGAAAGAATCAACGTAAGAACAGAGGAGCGCTTGAGATAATCAGGTGTTCATGAGAGTACAAAGGGAATTTAGTCGTGCTCATTGGCGACAGCACTGTCCCAGAATAAGTATATTGCCTTTCAAGACACATATATGTATAGGACAACAGGGTGATGCATCGTATTTAAAGGAACTGCAGTCAAAGTCAAGTCGCATCGGGAAGTTATCAATTACTTTGATAAGACTTTGGACCGAAAGAACAGGCTTCAGAACCAGACTGCTACTTCCCAATTAACCCAAGCTTGGAATGATATATTTAGCTCCCCAAAAGAGAATATTTGTCTCCACCTTCTAAGGTTCGAGCGTTTCCAGAGCAAAACTTCTGATAAGCCCGCGACATATGTTTACGGCCACGATGGTGATAGAAGTGCAATGCTCAACCCTTCTTTAGGCATGAGTCTTCGCATTCATCTAAAGAGGCTACAAAACTGATAGAACTCGGTGCGTTTGCTATTCTTCGAGTTGCCTGTCAGACGGTTTTGCAGTCTAATCGTGACTTCTGTCTATCCCGAACGAGTCAACTGCTGTTTCATCCTGGATCCACCGTGTCACATAAGGATTCACATTCGTGGCGCTCAGCTTCCAATTCTTGCATCAGCTCCAAAGCATTTTAATACCCGCACGCTCATGCAGGCAAGATCCTTGAACGGTGATGGAGGCCATTGTTGTTCGGTCGCAGCATGGTTCGACAGTTGAATTGATGCACACCCCTACTGATATAGATCGCTTCTTCAGCAGCCTAATGTCAAATATATGATAGGATCTTTCTATTTTCAGGAAAGGACCCCAAACATCTGATTTATAAAGTTCCAGTATGCAGTGACAACCACTTCACTGATCAAAGGTCGGACATGCCTTGGGAGACAATCAAGTTGAATGACGGTGAGTGAGTTTCATCACTTTCGCCAACTTATAGCTGATCATTATCATACCTCAGGAAACAAAATTCCTGGTATCGCGTGCGTCAGGATAGCGAGATGAATTTTGACATTGATATTAATTTGGAAAAGATATGGGACTTGGAGAATGGGAAATGGTCGGGGACCAATTGATGAAGTTGGTCAAGCAATTTCGGTGGGCTTCAACCACATCGGTGAGTAATATATTCCAGTGCCTGCTTCGTTCTGCTTGCTGCATTCCATCAGATACCGCACAGCTATACGGGAACGAAAAAGAGGTTGGGATAGCCATTA
>Ga0153964_1000390_pt1 | contig 9970 bp, 9 predicted proteins | sample TSFL048MetaG_FD_104726 | JGI IMG/M metagenome (GOLD analysis project Ga0153964, IMG submission 104726) | Attine ant fungus gardens microbial communities from Florida, USA - TSFL048 MetaG | ecosystem: Host-associated > Fungi > Mycelium > Unclassified | place: USA: Florida, Withalacochee | collected... | reverse complement strand
ATCTCCACTCTGAGAAATATATTAGAATATTACAAATGTTAGAGACTCAATTAAAAAGAAATAAAAAAGGAAACTCTCCATTCTACCACTCTCCCTCGCGTCTCTCCTCTATGACACTACCATACGGCTATGATAGCCGTCACCTTCCTGTCCTCTATACCTCCCAAACATGACCATGTGATCCTGCTCCACCTCCATACTTCACTCCTGCCCATCGCTCCCTGAACCCTGAACCAGCTTCCTTCTACTCTGAATACGGTCTAGAAACACATGACAGTATGTCCTAGCATCAGCAATACGATTGTCGTCCAGCGGCGCATCTGTTTCTTGACTGAGTCTAGCAGTGATGGGATCACTAGTCACTGATAGACTTTTGATCTACTGCCTTGATGTCATATTAGTCTAAGTCTGCTCTAGATTGAAATTATCTTGCATTCCAAGGATATCTCTGAGCCTTTGATTTCTAGAGCTTCAACATTGATAGTCTGTATTTGAGAAACCTAATGCTAGCTCATCAGTCTTGCCTCCCAAGGTATATGCTATTCTTAGCATATGGTAGCTTGGTCACTACTTAAGAGAAGTACCCAATCTTGGGTCTAGATTATGTCTGGGGCTTGTAGGAAGTCTCTAGAGTGGATTCCAATAGCAAAATCCAGGGTTATAACTTTTATTCCATGCTACATTTCCGCAGAAAATTCTCTAGTGGCATAACAGCGGGAAAGTATCACGTGACTTTATCACAATATCACAATGGTGTGACAGAGGGTCACAGTGGGTCACATGATGAGTATAACATGAGGACCATGGGAGAGCAAGCGCATAGCCACAGTAGTAAAGTGTATAAGTAGTAGAGAAATGAGCGAGAACTCCATTGAGTTCTCTTTGTCAAACTCTGAACAAAGAGACAGTTAGCTTAATTCCGGTCATTAGACTTTAGATGCTGACATCTTTATTGCCCTCCCTCCCTTTTTTCATACAACCTCTCAGTCATGCTCAACATCCCAGCTTGCTTGTCCCTTACTACTTACATCTTCCTCATGGAGGTCTCTATGTATGAGGTTTCAGAGACAATGGCTCCACCATAGATGTCCAAGCAATAGAAAGAATTCTTCTTGTGTCAACAATCTGCAGCTTTTCAATAGGAGCTGCCGGCCCTTCAACTGCATAGAGCCCCACCAACAATGGTGCCAAGAGTGTGGGCGACAATGAATTATATGATCTGAAGATCTAGTGCCACAGATGATTGGCATTGGGGAATGGAGAAGGCCAAAAGAATTTTCCAAGAGAGCATTGAAAATGATATCGTCAGGAACTATGTGTGCCTTCTCATCTCTTCTCATCAATAACTCTACTCACATACATTGTATAGCTCAAATAGTTGACCTCAACTCCCTGGCTCAACTCATTAATATCATCATTCTCTACTCCTTCCTTATTTGTGACAAAACTCTCACAATGTTGATCATTTGGCTTTAACAAAATCAAGAAGCCGTTAATTGAACTAGCAGTAGTCTATCTAAAAGAACTCAATGCAGACAAGGAAGCATGCGAGGAGGTTGCTCAACAAACCGCTGCCTTATCAATGCAGGTAAACCCATGAGCTCTACCTTCTAGTAATGTGCCTGTCCATTTGATGATTCCTTTGCTATCTGCTCCCCTTTCCAAAACCAAGGGTCACTTCTACACACCTCTTGAGGACCCAAGGTGACAGTGAGGGTATTTAGGAAAAATGACGAGGTCAATGAGTTAGGAGGGTCAAAAGGGTCTTAGTCAGCATGTAACAACCATCCCCATTAGCTAAACAATGTCCCTTCAGTTTGATTCGCACGTTGTAGTCTTTCTTCTAACACTTAGTTGTCAGAATGTCCATCTCAAGAATCAACCTTGTTATTCATAAAGCTCTTTGAGACCCAAGCTGTAATATACTGTTCAGACCACAGATTGGTCTCTGGAGTTGTATCGATATCAGAATATACAAGAGGCAGAATGATTTTTAAAAGACCTAGCAAGAGAAATATGTCCTGTGACAACCAAAATAATTTACACCAGGAGAAGGAGCTTTTGAGTAGAGATACTTGACCAAATAGAGTACAAGCTCATATATGATGTCGTCAGGGATTGACCATTGTTTGGGGTTTTTCCTTTGTGCCTGTGTAACTCAATCAGCAGACGCATTTCCAAAACAGATCATTTAGACACACCTGTCATACTAGGAACAAACAAAAACTCGAGGAGACCAACAAGCTCATGTAACTTATTCACCTTTCCAGCTCACCTGTTCATTTCAATACCTCCAAGCACTTCAGCTAAGGACAAGACGTACTTTTACAGCAGGTTTCCTACCTCCTTTACCTTTTTCTCAATTTCTCTCAATAGCTCTTTGTTAATGCATTCTGTCCACTTCTTGCCAAGCCTTTTGAGTTAGAGGAGCCCATGCTTGCTGCCTTCCTTTAGGATACCCCAATTACCTTTCCATGTGATGGTAGCATGCACAGATTGACCCATGCTCCAATGGGACTCAAAAAAGTAGCCCATTACCCATGGATGGCAGTATAAGCTCATTGTCAAAGACAGAATTTCGGAGGAACAGAAGTGGAGGATAATAGATAGAAACTACACTCCGTTCCAGAGTAATATACAATGTCAGAGGGAAATATACTTAGCGATAAGAGAAAGAAGGCTCTGGCGGCAAGACAAGGATGTCAGGGCAGAGAGCGACTTATTGAACAACCTTGGCTTCAACTTATGTGTTGCGCCCTGGCCTCTGGTCATGAGGTTGGTCACGTATTTCGGAGTAAAGAAAGTCACCAAGACAGAGGTCCCAAAGAGTCGAGTGAAGGAGTTCGAGTGGACAAGATAGGCTTAGGACCAAATGACGTTAATTTACAGACTGAGGAATTACACTGTAACTACTCAGTACTTATAGTATGTGCGGAATAGAAGGAGAGTAGTCTACTACGCTATCCTACTATTATTAATTCTAGGAGAATTATTAGGAGAAAGAAATTACATAATTATCATATTTCTGGAATATGACAGTACCCCCCCTTTAAGGCTGAGCCCTTGAAGCTTCTGTGCATAAGCAATATAAATATCACCTGACCCTGGTTATAAAAATCTCCTTTTGCGGACTTTTAATCCTGAAACTCTACTACTATGTTCTCACTTGGTTACATCTTTGACTCTGACGACGAGCGCTACAAGGCCAACTTGGCCAAAAAATGTGCTGAGGCAGAGGCCCTGCTTCGAGAGCAGGAGCAGAAAGAACGCACGGAACGTCAAGCGAGAAAAGAAGCAAAAATCGCCGAGAGAACGAGGTTGGAAGAGAAGGCCCAGAAATTGGCAGAAGAAGAGCAACGCCGGAAACAAGAGGAAGAACAACGCCAGAAGGATCTGGCTCATCGACTTGAAGTGGATCGCGTCGCCGCTGTTGAGCAACAACGGCGCAAAAACTGGATGAATAAATTCCAATTACCTTCGTTCCCCCCTTCCAATGAGGAGATGAACCTCCTTGATTATCTGCCTCTGACTAAGAGGCAATGTGTCTGCTACCTTCCGAAAGAAACTCCAGAGGCTCGTCAACAACGTGAGGAGTTGGCAAGAGAGATGGGTTCGTCCATTGTTGGTGGGGGCAGTCCATGTGAGACATGTGTGGACTTCGGGATACTTTGCATCCCCCAAAATTTGCCGTAATTGATTTGCCTGAATTGTTGTTTTATTTGCTAAGTTTCTTCTTTTAGTAATGCAACTTCCTGCGCTCCCTGTACCAAGGCCAAGGCTGCCTGTAAGCCTTTTGACGCTGACAAGGCGCAAGCGAAAGCCAAGGCGGAAATGGCCAGGAGATCGAAAGCGAGGAGAGCAAAACAACAAATGGATGTGGAGTGGAAGGCAGAGGTATTGAGGAAGCTGGACAGCTTAGACAAGCTGCAAGGTTTGAGGAAGGACGTGCGGAGGGTCGTGGTGGCGTTGGAAAAATTGGCTGGTATCAAGAGTCAGGACTCCGATGAGGAGTTATTATCATGGCCGGAGTCTGAGGGAGAAGTCACAGAGATACCAGGGGTTGAGGAAAAAGGAAAACAGAGGGAGAAGAGGTTAGACGGAGAGGATAAGAAGGAAGAAATGGAGAGACAAGAAGATAATGAAATGGAGGGTGTAGAAGAGGGAAGTAGCAGATTTTCTCCAGTTGCGTACTCTGTCGGCACCGGAAATTTGTAGTCTTTTTTTGTTTTGATAAATTTTTGAATTTTATTTTGTCTTCTCTTTTCTGTGAATAGAAAATGGGTGTGAGTAGTGGCAATGATGGAACAAAGTACAAGTAATCAACAATCGCAAGAGAAACTACGGAGGAATACAAGTACTCAAGGAAGGTATTTTTTATTTTTTATTTTTTTTATTTTTTATTTTATTTTATTTTATTTTTTGAATTGGAGTGAATTTGAAAGAAACGGAGTTGAGGAAGTAGAATAATGGTATCAGGGTTGTAATGGTTCCAGTTTAGCGGGATACTTGAGATGGAAATCATTTACTAGTTCTTTGGCGTGTTCCAGTTCAGTTGCTGGCAACCATTCGGAGTCATTGTCGGTGTCTTCATATCCCAATCATATAACTTTGTAGAGCAGCTTGCACGCCCTCCAGCAGTCAATCTTGGAGTCAACTATCTTGGAGATTTCATATTCTGGTTCTCCGTCAACAATCACGGGTGCCGGCAGAGGTTCGAAACGCTGTTGGAAGGTGTTGGGTGTGGCCAGTTCGAGCATAGAGATGTGAAACACAGGGTGAATGGCTTTCATTGTTTCCGGAAGATGGAGTGTGAACGATTGCGAACCCGGCTGAGCAATTATTTCGTATGGTCCGAGGTACTTTTCGGAGAGTTTTTTCGATGGACGCATTGTACGGAAATACTGTGATTTGACAAATACTGATTGTCCGGCTTAGAAGTCCGGCGGTTGTTGTCGACGAAAGTCGGTGGAGGGTTTATATTGTCTTTGAGCATTAGCGATTTCCTCTTTGAGTGTGCTCTGTAGTTCATCAAGATCGATTATGAAGTCACGGGCTCGAGAGGAAGCTATATCTCGTTCCGGGTATACCAAGAGGTTAGGGTGGTACCCTTTGTTGGCAAAGAACAGAGAGACACCAGTGGTAGCACTAGGAGCGTTGTTGTATGCAAATTCAGCCAGGGGCAGTAGCTTCGACCAGTTGTCCTGTTGGTAATTGCAATATATGCAGAGATACTGTTCCAATGTCTGGTTGGTCCGTTCCGCTTGACCGTTTGCCTCCAGATGATATCCACTGGTAAAGTGCAGCCTCATATCCAGGGCGGTACCTAGAGAGCGGAAGAAGTGGGAGACAAACTTAGAGCCGCAGTCGGACATAACATAAGACGGGACTCCGTGCTTTGAAAAGACATGGGTAACGAAAAGGCATGCTAGCTCTGCTGAAGTGATGGTATCATGGGTAGGAATGAATATGGCTTATTTCGACAGTCGATCCACTATAACTAGGATGGTGTTAAAGCCGGAGGAGGAAGGGAGTTTCTCAATGAAGTCCATAGAAATTGAATTCCATGGACGTTCCGGGATAGGAAGTTATTGGAGGGATTCATATGGTCTGTGACGCTGTGGTTTGGATCGCATACAGGTAACACAAGACTTACAGAACTTTTGTACGTTGTTGTGGATGGTTGGCCAGGTATAATGTCTCCGGATGAGTTCCAGTGTCTTGTTCTGTCCCAGATGTCCTGCTAAAACATGGTCGTGGTGATACTGGAGAACTCGGAGGCATAAATTGGTGTTATCCAGAACGTACATTCTGTCGTCAAATCTGAGGAAACCTGTGTCGTCTTTTGACCAACGTCCTTCTGGATGGGATAAATGGTTAGAGATGGAAAAGTCGGAGGGAAGTGTTGCCAGGATATCGGAGTGGAGTTGGTTTTGATCCAATATTGTGGCTGTGCAAAGTGTCAGGGTGGTGAGGATAGTCGCTTGGAGAGATGCTGCGATTTGTTCGTGAGTAAAAACTAGACGGAAGTTATGAGGGTTTACTGAAGCGTAGCCATTATCTCCCCTTTTTGGGTAGACGTCCCATCATCTAGTTAGGGCATCTGGTTTGGTGCCAAGACGTCCGGGATGGAAACGAATTATGAGGTTGAACTGTGAGAGGTACTCTGACCATCTTGCTTGTCGGCGTGTTAGAATCTTGGTTGTTGAGAAATATTCTAAGTTCTTGTGGTTTGTTACGACATCAATTGCTGAAGCGGACCCCTCTAAGTAGTGTCGCCACATTTTGAAGGCTTCAAATATCGCAAGTAATTCTTTGTCATGGACGTCGTAGTTGAGCTCCAGAGCAGAGAACGTCCTGGAGTGGAAGGCTACGGGGTGAATCTCATTATCTTTAGTCATAATGGAAAGAATGGCAGCGAGAGCATAGTCTGAGGCATCGGTTTCCACGACGAGTTGTACGTCTGGAACCCAATGCGTAAGGATAGGAGCAGAGGTGAAGGCTTGTTTTAGGGTGTTAAATGCTTTTTTACAATCCTCGTCGAAATTCCAAGGAGTATCTTTTCTGGTAAGACAAGTGAGCGGAATGACTATGTCTGAATAGTTGAAAATGAAGCGTCTGTAGAAGTTGGCGAATCCTAAGAAGGACTGAATGTCTTTTACTTTCTTTGGTTCCAGCCACTCCTGAATTGTTTTCACTTTAGCATTGGACATGGTCAAACCAGATGGAGATAGAACATAGCCTAGATACTCGACAGAGTCCGAGTGGAACCCGCATTTCTCTGCTTTCACGTACAATCCCACTTTCCGGAGTCTTTTTAGTATCTCTTTGACGTGTTTCCGGTGTTGCGTGATATCATCGGAGTAAATTAAGATGTCGTCCAAATAGACTACTACACATACATCTAGGAGATCGGAGAACGAGTCGTTCATGAAGCATTGGAATGCGGCTAGAGCGTTAGTTAGTCCGAACAGCATTACTGACCATTTGAAGGCACCATAGCGAGTCCGGAAGGCGGTTTTCTATTCGTCTTCTTTGGTAATGTGGACCAAGTGATACGCGTGCCAGAGGTCGATCTTGGTGTAGATACGAGCTTTGCGGGGGGAATCTAAGAGGTCGGAAATGAGGGGAAGTGGGTATCGATCCTTTTTCATGATCTTGTTGAGACCGCAAAAATCTACACAGAGCCAGAGGGAACTGTCTTTCTTTTTTACAAACAGGACCGGAGCTCCGTGAGGTAAAGACGTTGAGCGGATGAATCCATTGGTAAGGTTCTTGTCGATGAATTCTTTTAGCGCTTCCTGTTCGAATTTGGATAACGAGTAGATGGTTCCTACCGAAGGATGGGAATCTTTTTCTAAGTCGATTCGGAGGTCGTAAGGACGGTGGGGGGTGAGTGTTTCTGCTTTGGACTTGCTAAAAACATCAGCGTACTCGTGGTATTCTTCTGAAATGGCGGAGAGGTCAACTTTCTCAGAGATAGTGGTGGATTTGGCCTGTATTGTGGAACGGAATTGGAGGGAGAATGTTTTTGAGCCTGAAAGGCGCGATGCCCGGAGTAGGGCTGGCGCACTGATAATCGCAATATGAGGTCGCTTGGGGTTAGACAGAGGTGTCTTAGATGGGGTAAACTGCAGAGGGTTTTCCACTGGAGAGAACAGAGGATTTACCAAGGTTTCAACAGGAGGAACAGAAGCTGGACTTTGGAGTACAGATGGTGGTCGAAAGGATATTGACCCGGAAACCCAGTCAATCAATGGATTGTAGCAGGTGAGCCAAGAGTGACCTAATACCAGCAAATAGCAAGAATCAAGCGGGATGACGTAGAAGTCAAGAGTCATGCATTCACCGGAAGGGAATTTTACAGGCAACGATACTACCTCGGAGATAATATTATTCAAGGTTCCATCAAACAAGCGTAGTTCCACAGGAGGAGTAGGGGTAGTAGGCAGAGAATGTCCACGAGCAAAAACAGAGTCCAAGAAACAGTGCGTAGATCTGGAGTCTACCAGCGTTCAGATGGGTATAGGCTGGAGATGGTCCGAAGCACACACCAGGGGAGAGATGAGGGGTATACAGAGAGAATTTGGATCGGAAAGAGCGGACGTGTTGAGATGCATTGGACTCGTAGTTGCACAAATGAGTTCAACGCAACTCCCAGTTTGTGCTGAGTCTTGGGAGCCACGCTCTAGTTTTCCAAGAGGTTCTCAGAGAGCGGAGTCTTTTGTCCCTCCAGAGTAGTTAGGCGTGCCCTTACCGGTTGTTTCCTAGGGCATCCGTTTACCTTGTAGTCCTTCGATCTGCAGTATAGGCAGAGGTTGTTGTCGATACGGCGCTTGTGCTTATTACCATTTAGCTTTCCGTCTCTGCCTAATTTGTCGGAGAGGTCAACATGCGGAGTGGACGGGGATGGCGATTTGGCGATGGAAGATGATGCTCTGGGGGATTTTAGGGAGCTCCGAGAAGGTGTGGTCTGTGGCGGAGCTATGGATAATTGGGGGCGAGATGGAGCAGAGTTTTGTGAGGAGGTAGAGAACTGAGCCATTCTTCCTTGTTTTCGGTTATGGCTGTCTGCTGCATCCTTCTCCGTATTCCAGAAACGATCTCGTTTGCGATTTCATTCCCAATAGCGATTGTCGAAAGTGATTGCCAGTTGATACATGGCCTAGAAGGAATTGGGTTTGCCCTGTTCCTGGTTTGCTATCAGATCCTGGAGGCGATTTGGTAACCCCTGGTAGAAACAATGGCATAGGACTGAATCACCCCAGTTTAGCTGTGCTGCATACTACATGAATTCCACGTTATAAGTGGCAATTTTATCTCCTGGCTTCATACGGAGATTGTCGATGAGGTTGGTGGCATCCCCTACTGGGTCCGAAAGTCCGAAATGGACCCGGAGTTCATCCACAAAGAGGTGCCAGGTAGAGAGCCAGGGTTGCGTATAGCCGAGGTCTTCCTATTGTAATGCGACTTCGAACCAATCTTGTGCTACACTGGAGAGGTAGGTCAACGCAAAATTGATTTTTTCTTCATTGGTGGAGAACTGCAAAGGGTTGGCACAGAAAAAGAGTCGGCATTGGAATAGGAAGTAGTTGAGTTTGTGAGGATCGGAGCCGTCGAAGATATCTGGAATGCGGGCCTTCAATTGGTGAGGCTTTGGTGCTGATCCTCTGTTAAGGTTTTCCAATAGTTGTCGGAGAGCCTCGGCTAGCTGATTGTTAACGGGGCTATGGTCAGCAACAGGTGGAGTTTGGAACACAGTAGTAGGAACAGGTATAGGGGCGTCGACCCAGTCCGGATCATCGTCGACATGAGGAACAGTGGAAGGATCAACACCGTGGAATTCCGAAGGTTCTACCGGAGGTGGGGATGAGCAGGGTCGCACCGGGGTGCGAGGTGTCCCCGATTGGAGACATCTCAACCTCCTTGGGAGGCTGGCAGTGAAACGACCGATAGTTCGGTCGGCGAGGGGAATGGAATTACTCCTGGAGGAGGGAGCTGCAGACTAGCAAGACATCAGAGTTTAAACACAACAGGAACCGGTGTGAGTCTGTAAATTCTGTCAAAGATGGAATTTCGGAGGAACGGAAGTGGAGGATAATAGATAGAAACTACACTCCGTTCCAGAGTAATATACAATGTCAGAGGGAAATATACTTAGCGATAAGAGAAAGAAGGCTCCGGCGGCAAGACAAGGATGTCGGGGTAGAGAGCGACTTATTGAACGACCTTGGCTTCAACTTATGTGTTGCGCCCCGGCCTCCGGTCATGAGGTTGGTCGTGTATTTCAGAGTAAAGAAAGTCGCCAAGACAGAGGTCCCAAAGAGTCGAGTAAAGGAGTCTGAGTGGACAAGATGGGCTTAGGACCAAATGACGTTAATTTACAGACTGAGGAATTACACTGTAACTACTCAGTACTTATAGTATGTGCGGAATAGGAGGAGAGTAGTCTACTACACTATCCTACTATTAT
>Ga0153964_1000379_pt1 | contig 10080 bp, 9 predicted proteins | sample TSFL048MetaG_FD_104726 | JGI IMG/M metagenome (GOLD analysis project Ga0153964, IMG submission 104726) | Attine ant fungus gardens microbial communities from Florida, USA - TSFL048 MetaG | ecosystem: Host-associated > Fungi > Mycelium > Unclassified | place: USA: Florida, Withalacochee... | reverse complement strand
GAATGACCAGACGATAAAGAACAATTACCCGCTCCCGTTAATTACTGAACTAATCGACAATATGGGGAGTAAGAAAGTGTTCACCAAGATGGATCTCAGGTGGGGGTTCAACAATGTGAGGATAAAGGAAGAGGATGAGTGGAAAGGGGCGTTCACGACGCACATTGGTTCCTTTGAACCAACAGTAATGTTTTTCAGAATGACAAACTCACCAGCAACGTTTCAAGCGATGATGAACGAGATTCTAAGAGACTTAATAAACGAAGGAAAGGTAGCGGCATTCGTGGACGATGTGTTAGTAGGAACAGAGACAGAGGAGGGACACGATGAAATAGTGGAGGAAATACTGAAGAGGCTAGAGGAAAATGACTTGTATATCAAGCTAGAGAAGTGTGTGTGGAAAGCAAGAAAGATAGGATTCCTAGGGGTTGTCATAGAACCTAATAGGATAGAAATGGAAGCAGAGAAAGTGGATGGAGTACTCAGTTGGCCATGACCTAAAACTGTGAAAGACGTTAGAAAATTCTTAGGCCTCGCAAATTACTACAGGAGGTTTATTAAGGATTTTGCTCGAGTAGCAAGGCCGTTAAATGTGCTGACGAGGAAGAATGAGAAGTGGCGGTGGGAGGAGGCCCAGCAGAAGGCTTTTGACAAATTAAAACAGGTTTTCACGACAAAACCAGTATTAGTAGCTCCAGACTTAGACAAAGAGTTTAGAGTAGAGGCAGACACCTCAAATTATGCTACTGGAGGAGTACTCTCGATGAAGTGCTCAGACAAAAAGTGGAGACCAGTTGCTTTCATTTCGAAATCTCTAAGCGATACAGAACGAAATTATGAGATTCACGATAAAGAGATGTTAGCAGTAGTCAGATGTCTAGAGGCGTGGAGGCATTTCCTGGAAGGAGCAGTAGAGAAATTCGAGATTTGGACAGATCACAAAAATCTCGAGTACTTTATGAAAGCGCAGAAGTTAAATAGAAGACAAGCGAGATGGGCCTTATACCTGTCTAGATTTAATTTTACGCTGAAGCACGTTCCAGGGAGTAAGATAGGGAAGGCGGATAGTCTGAGCAGAAGACCAGACTGGGGAATTGGAGTAGAGAAGGACAACGAGGACGAGATATTGGTGAAACCCAAGTGGTTGAAAATAAGAAAGACAGAAGTGGTAGAAATCATAGTAGACAGAGTAGATCTACTAGAGGAAGTTAGAAAGTCCAAAGTGAAGGACGATGAAGTAGTAAAAGCAGTAGAGGAGATGAAACGAGCAGGGGTAAAAATGTTGAGAGATGAAGAGTGGAGAGAAGTAGACGGCATCATGTATAAAGAAGGAAAAGTCTATGTGCCTAAAGATGAGAAATTAAGGGCAGAAATAATTAGGCTACATCATGATATGCCGATAGAAGGGCATGGGGGACAATGGAAAATAGTGGAACTGGTAACCAGGAACTTTTGGTGGCCAGGAATTATCAAAGAGGTGAAGAGATACATGGATGGGTGCAATGCCTGCCAGCGCAACAAGAACTGCACAGAACAGCCAGCGGGCAAGTTAATGCCCAACTCTATTCCGGAGAAACCTTGGACGCATATATTGGCAGATTTTATCACTAAACTGCCTTTAGCTCAGGGATACGACTCGATCTTAGTAGTAGTCGACAGGCTAACAAAAATGGCACATTTTATACCTACTACAGAGAAAACGTCGGCAGAAGGGCTAGCTAGATTGTTCAGGGACAATGTGTGGAAACTGCATGGACTACCTGAAAGTATCATATCAGACAGAGGACCGCAGTTCGCGGTGGGATTAATGAAGAAGTTAAACGGGATGTTGGGGATCAAAAGCAAATTGTCGACGGCGTTCTACCCTCAGACAGACAGACAAACAGAGAGGTTTAACCAGGAGCTGGAACAGTATTTGAGGATGTTCATCGACCATAGGCAGGAACAATGGCCAGAATGGTTAGGGACAGTGGAATTCACCTATAATAATAAGGCGCACTCGAGTACTAAGACATCGCCCTTTAGAGCAAATTATGGGCAAGATCCTAGGATGAGGTTCGAAGGAAGAAAGAAGGGGAAATATGTAGGGGCGGAAAAATTCATCGAAAAGATGAAAGAAATACAGGAGGAGGCAAAGGCAGCGCTAGGGAAAGTGCAAGCGGACATGAAGAAATACGCCGACAAGAAGAGGTTAGATGTAGAGGAGTATAAAGTAGGAGACTTGGTCATGCTCAGCACCAAGGATCTGAAATATCAGATGGTCGGAAGGAGGACAGAGAAGCTGATGGAGAGATATGTCGGTCCTTATAAAGTCAAGGAAATAGTATTATCGAATGCGGTTAAATTAGAACTACCTAGTACAGTAAAAATATATCCGGTAGTGAACGTTAGTAGAATACGACGATATGTAGGACAAGTAGAGGGGCAGAGAAAGGAGCAACCAGCTCCAGTAATAATCGAAGGGGAAGAAGAATAGGAGGTAGAACGTATACTAAATAAAAGAAAGGCTAGAGGCAAAGACAAGTATTTAGTACGTTGGAAGGGATTCACGGCAGAATCAGATACTTGGGAAGGAAGGGAGAATTTAGAGAACACAAAAGAAGCAATCAAAGAATTCGAGAGGGAATATCGACGAGATATGGAAGATGTGGCACGGCAAGAGCGCGAAGAAAGTACGTTCCAAAGAAGAGAACTACTAGGAAGGTTCATGGCAAAGATGCTATTCGGGTGGTTGGACAAGAGATACGATCAGGAATATTGGGAAGATTAGAAAGGAATTGGAGACGATGGAAGGGCAAGAAGCTGGTAAGAAGAGGGACGATGAAGACGATCCTGGAAGAAGAAGAAGAAGTTGAAGAAGAAAAATCAGGAGTTCGAGAATGAACGGAGGAAGATGAAGACGAAATGGGCAACATGGTGGACCTATATTACGAGTTGTAGAAAAATTCCTTGGGACGAGGAAACTTAAGAGAGGGGTAGTGTCATGACTTGGCAAATCAGCTAAGTCATTATTTATATTTCTTTTCTTTTTCTTTTCTTTTATTTTTCTTATCGATGGACACGCGAGATAAAAGTGACTCATATGGAAGCACGAGACTTTAGTGTAAGGTTAGGGTCAGACATTTGTATAAGTAGAGTAGAAAATTCCAACAGGAACTCTATCGAGTTCTCTTTGTTAAACGCTGAACAAAGAGACAGTTGACTTAATTCCGGTCATCGGAGTTTGGTTACTGACAAGTCTTCTTTGTTATCTATCGCCCACCAGACAATTTTCTCTTCTTCCTCTGTCACCACCCTTTTGATCTTTTCTTTCTTCTGACCTTTTCCACCACACAAGGGTGGGCATCTCGTCATCTTAACTTCCCCTGTCTCCCAGTTTATTTCTGGGTTGTGGGCTGCTAACCATGGCATGCCCAATATCACTTCTGTTTTTCTCAGATCGCATACATCCATCCTCATTCTTTCCATATGACCTCTATAGAATACATTGCACTCTACCTGGTGCGTAATGGCCCCTCCACTATTGTTAGTGCCGTCTATATTCCTGACAACTAATGATCTTTTTAACTTCTGCAGCTTGAACCTATGCCTAGCTGCTGTCTGCCTGTCCATAAACATCCCCGTTGTGCCACTGTCCAAGAGTGCTTTTATCACTATGCCTTCATACATATCTATCTTCTCCACTCTAATATTCAACCACACTTCTCTCAACATTTTGAAGGTTCTCCTGACCTCCTGTTAACTATCTCCCTCTCTTGCTGCGCTTTCTAGTTCTCCTAACTGTGCGCTGCTTTGCTGTGCTTTTGCCTCTCTGGGCCGTGCCGCTTTCTCCTCCTTTGCTGTGCTTCTTGAGTCTCTTGCTCACGCACCACTCTGTTCCTTTCCTCCTCTGCATCCACACTAACTCATCTTTTCTCTTTTCCAATATGGGACTACTCCTTGCCCCCAGTCATCTTCTGCTGATGGGGATCAAAGGGAATTTGATCTTGAGACAAGGGTGACAACAAATGGAAATAGAATAATCTCCGAGATGTTTCACAGTTGTGCACTAAACAAGTAGGCACTGGGGAGGTAATCAAATAAAAAGGGGAGAGCTTTATAATGGAGAAAGAGTAGAATATAATCCAAAAGAAACCGAAGGAGTAATAATAATAAGTTGAGAGTTCACTCGAGGTAGATCTCACTATAATAGGATCCCTAAGACGTGCGTTCGTCTTGCGTTGTGACACTACTACCCTTACCTAGTCTAGTAGTCTGGCTCGCCATCGATATAGCAGAACTACCTAGAACTCCCATGACATCATGTGTGCTCTTCTTCAGTTGACCATACAGCTGGAAGCCGACTCCAATGACACATAGTGAGCTGTTAACTCCTAGTGTAAGCAAATGCCCAAGTCTGTTGGGGGTCGAATTCCTGTCGAGGAAAAATTTGGGTGGGTTTTTAGAAAGGAAACTAAAACACTCAGAAAAACTAGAAACTCAGTCACTCAAGAATAGCTGTTAAGCTCTAGAGCAATAGAGAGGGATGATGATGGGGGTATGATGCTTTTTCCCTCCTGTGCCCTAGAGTATTTTATTATGATTACAAAGTAAAAAGACAACAAAGAAAGTGAGACAAAGAAAACCTCTGAATTCCCAATTCTAGCAAGGCTGTAATGATGGTACAGCGCTCCTTCCAGACACTGACTAACTGCTCCCAAACACCCTAACCCTACTCCGATGACCCTTCCTCACACAATGGTCGGGCCTTGAGCATTTTGACAGACCGTAGACAGAGACGGCGGTCTTGAGCCGTCTCATTCTTGTGTATGTTCTCTTCATCTAATCTCCTTACTACTTCTCTTCTCAGCTTCCCAGTCCTTTCTCCTACCTCTGTGATGCACTTCTCACTCTTCTACCTTCCAGTTTCCTCCTACCGCCAGTATAAGGCAACTTCACAATGATATGACTCTCTTGATCTTGTTATAATTAGCCATCAGTGATGATGGCCCGCATCTGATTGTAACTGTTCTTTAAATAGGACCTCTGGTGGCTATGGCATGACGTTGTTCAGATCGTGTAGTCTGTCCTGAGTTCGTTTCCGCCCTCGAGAGCACTTCTAGAAGAGAGATCCGTTAGGTATTCGATATGGGGTGCCTGGGCAAGCGTCTATGAGGCGTATGTAGCAGTGGTCACAGCTACTACCCTGCTACTCGAGCTAGATGCTCAAGTCCATGACTAGGCATCTAGAGGAACGTTTCTGGGGGGCCGAGCTTGTCTCTTGAGCTGGTTATTCCTGTTATTAAGGTGCAGAATATCACTTAATTTACCTAAAGTTTTGTATGACATAACACCATGTAGCATCCCCCTTTGCCACATCTTGGGCACTTTAGATATGTGACAATGGCTTCTTGGCCATGCCATCCCAGCTTCTACAACTCTGCATCTCATGGCACTGTTGATCCACAGTACCATTCTGCCCTCTTCCTTAATGTCTCCCACGAACTCCTTTTCCACTCTTCTTGCTGTGCTTTTCCCTTTATAGGATGCGCTGCCTCCTCCTGTTCCACCTTCCTCAACTTCCTTTCCTACACTTCTTCCCTTACAGGACACGCTGGCCTTCTCTTTTGCTGCGCCTTTTGTGGCATTGCCACATGCACCACCCTCTCTTCATTCTTCCTCCTTATCCATAATGGGCACTCCCTACATTTGTGCCCTTTCTCCCCGCATTCAAAGCACTCAACTTTTGCTATTCCCATTCGCCTTATCGTCCTCTCTCCTTCTCCACACTGCATTATCCTACTTCTTAATACTTCAAATTTATTCTGGGGAACCACAGTTCCCTTTTCCTCTCCTCTCCTATTCCTGCAGTTTTGGGCTAGGTGTCCGAACTTCTTACAACATTGACACAACTTCCTCTTCCTTCCTTCTAACTCTGCCCTTAATTTAGCAAGGGCACACTTCTCGTTGAGCAGGTTGCTCATAAGTTGGTTGTATTGTGTTTGAGACATTGTGATAACGTCTCAGAGGGTATGGAGTTAATGATTGATCTTACTTATGTTACATCTGTTGGGGTGCTGTCACAGAAAAGTGACTACTAAATAGTATCATAGAGGTATAACAAAATACCTGTTCAAATGAACTACATAAATAGCTGGACCCTTGTTAGCAAGTAGCCTTGCTAATGTCGCCCTTTTGGTGTAGTAGTAAACCATACAGTATGTGACTACTGGTCCATAGCACAACTGTGACACCCATTCTTTTTTTTCTTCAATTATTACTAGAGCTGGCTACTCCTTTCTCTGTCCTTCTACTTGTCCTATGTATCTATATATTCTACTAATATTAACTACCAGATATATTCTTACTGTGCTAGATAATTCCAATTCAACTGCATTCAATGATATAATTTTCTTGATCTTGTAAGAGCTAATGAACCTCTTTGTCAACTTGTCAGTTCTCTTTCTGACCATTTGATACTTTAGATCCTTAGTACTTAACAACACTAAGTCTTCTACTTTATAGTCATTGACTTCTTCTCTCTTCCTATTCACATATTTCTTCATCTCTTCTTGTGCTTTTCTTAGTACCACTTGTGCGTCCTCTTGTATTTTCTTTATTTTCTCAATAAATTTCTCTGTTCCCTCATATTTCTTCTCCTTCCTCCCCTTGAACCCCATCCTGGGATCTTGTCCATAGTTTGCCTTGAAAGGCAACATTTTAGTACTTAAGTGTGTTTTATTGTTATATACTTGTCAGCGTCTAAAGTCCGATGACTGGAATTAAGCCAACTGTCTCTTTGTTTAGAGTTTGACAAAGAGAACTCGATGGAGTTCTCGCTCATTTCTTTTACTTATACACTTTACTACTGTGGCTATACACTTGCTCTCCCATGGTTCTCTAGTCATGTGACACCTTGTGACTGTGACTTGTGACATGACCATCTGTGACTCCTCCGTCACATCAATTGTGACATTGTGACAAAGTCACGTGATACTTTCCCGCACTCTATCTTGTAGTTGTAAATAAGAAAAGAAAAGAAATATAAATAATGACTTAGCCAATTTGCCAAGTCATGACAATACTACTGTTCTCAACCATTTTGGCCACTGTTCTTGCCTATGATCAATGAACATTTTCAAGTATTGCTCTAATTCTTAGTTTATTCTTTCTATTTGTCCATCTGTCTGTGGGTGAAACACTGTCAACAATTTGCTCTTGATTCCTAATATCCTGTTTAACTCTCTTACTAGTCCTGTCACAAACTGGGGTCCTCTGTCCAAAATAATACTTTCCAGTAACCCATACAGTTTCCACATGTTGTCTCTAAACAACCTTGCTAAGCCTTCTGCCAATGTCTTCTCTATAGTTAGTATGAAGTGAACCATTTTAGTTAGCCAGTTCACTACTACTAGAATGCTACTATATCCCTGTGCTAAAGGTAGCTTAGTGATAAAGTCTGCTGATATATGTGTTTACAGTTTTTCTGGGATTGAATTTAGCATTAGTTTCCCTGTTGGCTGTTCTGTACAGTTCTTGTTCTATTGGCAAGAGTTACACCCTTTCACATACTGCTTCACTTTCTTTGTTACTCCTGGCTACCAAAAGTTTCAAGTGACCAACTCCACTATCTTCTACTGTCCTTCATCCTCCTCCTGGCATATCATAATGTAGCCTAATTATTTCTGCTCTAAGCTTATTATCTTTTGGTACATAGACCTTTTCTTTTTTGTACATAACGCCATTAACTTCTTTTTACTTTTCATTTCTTAACATCTTTACCCCTGCTCTTTTTATCTCTTCTACTGCCTTTACTACTTTGTTGTCTTTTACTTTTGACTTTCTTACTTCTTCTAGTAGATCTACCCCATTTACTATTATTTCTACTGCTTCTGTTCTTCTCACTTTTAACCACTCTGGTTTTACCAATGTCTTATCCTTATTATCTTTATCTACTCCAATTTCCCAGTCTGGTCTTTTGCTGTTATAAGAGCCCCAGAAAGGAAATAACTTTCCTGTGCTTTTGAATAGTTGATTTACAATCTCAAGATATATAACAGGATAAAACTATAAATAGCATGGGAAACTTAAGTAAACCACATCACATGATTAGGTCAGGTGATTGTAGAACATTCTGGAAAAACATGTGACTATGAGACTTTTATGCACAGACTATGTAAAAGTAGTATAAGTAGTGTACAGAATACAACAGAGAACTTTATTGAGTTTTTCTTGAATATCCACCTAGGGTGATCACTAAGAACTATTACAGTTCTTCAATAACACCTGCTCAGACTGTTTACTTTCCCCATTTTACTTTCCAAAACATGTTTTAATGTGAAATTAAATCTAGATAGGTACAGTATTCATTGTTATGACTTGGCAAAACAGCTAAGTCATTATCTATATTTCTTTTATCTTGGACTTACTACACAGAAGGGAGTGTGGGAAAGTGTCATGTCACAAGTGTCACACACACAGTCACAGTTATATGACAGGAAGTCACAGCATCACATCATATGACATCACATGATAGGTCACATGATAGGCATGGGAAAGTAGTGCATAGACCATATAGTAGTTGTATAAGTAGTATAGAAAATCTAATGGGAACTCTATTAAGTTCTCTTTGTCAATTGCTAAACAAAGAGCAGTTGGCTTTATTCTGGCTTGGAGTTTAGCTTTCTTACACCTATCTTGCTTGTTTTCAATTTAGTTTCTACACTTTCATAAAGTACTTAAGGTCTTTATGGTCTATCCAAATCTCAAATTTAGCTGTTGTTTCTTCTAGGAAATGTCTTTATGTCTCTAAGCATTTGACTACTGCCAACATTTCTTTGTTGTGAATTTTGTAGTTCCTTTCAGTATCACTTAAGGACTTTTGAAATGAAGGTGACTGGCTTCCATGAGTTATCTGAGTACTTTATTGATAGTACTTCTCCAGTTGTGTAATTTAAAGCATCTGCTTCTACCCTAAACTCTTTGTCCAAGTCTGGTGCTACTAATACTAGTTTTGTTGTAAAGACTCTTTTTAGCTTATTAAATGCCTTTTGTTGGCTTTCCCCCTATACCCACTTCTTATCTTTTCTAGTAAGCATATTCATCGGCCTGGCTACTCAAGCAAAATCTTTGATAAACCTCCTATAGTAGTTTGTGAGATCTAAAATTTCCCAACATCCTTTACATTCTTTGGCTCTGGCCAACTCAATACTCCATCCACTTTCTCCTTTTCCATTTCTATTCTATTAGGTCCTGTTACTACTCCTAGGAACCTAATCTTTCTTACTTTCCACATATATTTCTCTAGTTTGACATATAAGTTGTTCTCCTCCAACTTTTTTAATATTTCCTCCACTATTTCATCATGTCTCTCTTCCATTTCTGTTCCCACCAATATATTGTCTATGAACACAGCTACTTTTCCCTCATTGATTAGATCTCTTAGTGTCATAACTTGGCAAAACAGCTAAGTTATTATTTAATATTTCTTTTTCTTTTCTTTTCTTTTTTTTTATTACTAAGGTAGAGCACAGGAAGATATCATATGATGGTCACATCACAGTCACATCATATGATGTCACAAGTCACAATCACAACATGTGACATAGAAGTCAGTTGACAAGTAACATAGAGACCATGAGAGTTAAAGAGCATAGCTATATAGTAATTGTATATATAGTATAGAAAATCCAATGAGAACTCCATCGAGTTCTCTTTGTCAAACACTAATAAAGAGCAGTTGGCTTTATTCTAGCTTAGGAGTTGGCTCACTGATATTTAGAATTTTGTTTATCATTGCCTGAAATGTGGCTAGTAAATTTGTCATTCTGAAAAACATGACCATTGGCTCAAAGGTATCACAAATGGCCACTTACTGATTTGTGATTGGTTGATTTGATATTCAAAAGGCTCAAAAAAGCAAAGTTTAGACAAGCAGCAAAGATATTGTTAAGTCTGAGGTCTAATCCTCAGACTATAAGTCCTTATATACATGATTGTGATAGTCTGTGCACTAGGACAGATCATCACATGCTACTACCTATTGTTCTACATATGGTAGTGCCTTTGTGCTAGAAATAGTGATAACCTAACCATATGGAG
>Ga0153964_1000378_pt1 | contig 10082 bp, 19 predicted proteins | sample TSFL048MetaG_FD_104726 | JGI IMG/M metagenome (GOLD analysis project Ga0153964, IMG submission 104726) | Attine ant fungus gardens microbial communities from Florida, USA - TSFL048 MetaG | ecosystem: Host-associated > Fungi > Mycelium > Unclassified | place: USA: Florida, Withalacochee... | reverse complement strand
GAGCGTTATGAAGAAGGCTTCTGCTGAGCCTAGAGCCGAAGCATCGATCACGGCGGTTTCCGAGATATTAGCGATTTAATAAACGGTAACATGGTGGTTACCAGTTGATCTGCTTAATATCTCAGCCATTATTGATTGCCTCGAGACGTGACTGGCATCGATCGAAAGGTCTTCTTAAGGGCTTTAAGCTGGCTTTGAGACCGTGGGAATAGTCGAAGAATTGGCAGAAATATGACCAAATGAAGTTTGTGACAAGAAGGCCATCTAGAGTAGGGATCCCATCTGTTGGGTGATTGTCTAGCCATATTACTAGGGCAGTAGTTAGTAAGGCAGTAGGTGTCTAGTTGGGTAAAGATCTTGCACCCCAACAGACGTAGAAGTATATAGCAAGACTCAACATTATCTTTGTATCTTCGAGACATAGCACAATGTCTTGATAACAATATAACGATCTCATGGGCACTATGCTCAAAGAAAAGCATACTCTCACTAAATTAAGGGCAGAATTGAAAGAAAGAAAGGGGAAGATGTGTTTTGAGTACAAGAAGTTTAGACACCTAGCCTATAACTGCAGGAACAAAGGAGTAAGAGAGAAGAAGACATCTACTTCTCAAAATAGATTTGAGATGCTATCAAATAGAGTGATGAAGTATGGGGTAGAGATAAGAAAGCAGAAAAGAAAAAGGAAAAAAGAGGAAGCGATATAGTGTTTTAAGTATAGAGAAGAAGAACACCAATAGAAGGAATGTCCAAGGAGGGAAAAGGAAAGAGAAGAAAGAATAGGACAAGTGGCAGTACTATAGAAAGTGCAACTGAAGAAGGAGCTAGCATGCTCCATAAGGAGAAATGTATAGAAAGATGAGATAAGGTGTTTTGAGTGTAAAGAGGTAGGACATTGATGTAAAAATTGTCCAAATAGGAGATTAGAAAGGGAAAGGGCAGCGCATGTAGTAATCCCACAAAAGGCGCAACAAGAAGAGTGGAGGAAGAGCTCAGAGAATGTTCTATGACAAAGAGCATTCGAACATTGTGGAGAGGGAGTACCTGAAGAAGCAGATTTGTTTGAGCTGGGATAGAGTAATGGGAAGGTAGTAGTTTCATATTTGACATATGAAGATTGTGGAAAGAAAGGACATCATGTGGTAAAAAATAGAGAACAGAGAGTAGTCAAAGGAAAAGAATGGGAAGAACTAAAGAAGTGTGAAGGGTATGCAAAAAAAGGAAAAGAGAAAGCAGTATGCCCTACTAAGGGAAAAGTGTAGCCAAGCAGCACATAGGCAAGAGACCTAGAAGACGCAGCAAAAGAGAGGGGTTGTCAAAGGGAAGTTCAGAGAACTTTCAAAATGTTAAAAGAAGTGTAGTTGGATATTGGTATTGAGAGAACAAACACCTACAAAGGTGTCACAATAAAGGCACTCTTAGACAGTAGCACAATGGGGATGTTTATGGATAGGAAGACAGCAGCTAAACATGGATTTAAGCTGCAGAAATTGGAAAGGCTAGTAAGAGTAAAGAATATAGATGGAATGTATAACAACAGAGGGGCTATTATGCATAAAGTGGAAGTGAATGTGTATTATAAGAGCTATGTTGAAAGAATGAGGATAGACGTATGTGACTTGGAAAGAACAGAAGTAATTCCAGAAATGCCATAGTTAGCAGCACATAACCCAGAAATCAACTGGAAAACAAGGGAAGTAAAGATAATGAGATGCCTGCTCCTATGTGGTGGAGTAAAGATAAAGGAAAAGAAGAAAAAGGGAAAGAGGGTAGTAACATTGGAAGAAGAAAAGATTGTTAGATGGGTGATAGACAATAAAGAGAATTGGGAAAGAGAAGAAGAAATTGAAGAGAATCATAGGAAAATTGAAGAAATGGTCCCAGAAAAATTCTTGAAGTAGAGAAGAGTGTTTGGAAAGGTAGAGTCAGAAAAAATGCCAATAAGAAAAATTTGGGATCATGCCATAGATCTCAAAGAAACATTTGTACCACAAAAGGAAAAGATTTACCTGTTGTTCAAAGATGAAAGGGAAGAAGTCCAGAATTTTGTAGAAGACAAGTTAAGAAAGGGGTATATTAGATCAACAAAATCCCCTCAAACATCACCAGTATTTTTTGTAGACAAGAAAGATGGAAAGAAGAGAATAGTTATAGACTACCACAACTTGAATAGCCAAACAGTGAAGAACAATTACCCACTACCATTAATCACAGAATTAATCGACAATATGGGAGCAAGAAAGTATTTACTAAAATGGATCTCAGATGGAAGTTCAATAACATGAGAATTAAGAAAGGAGATGAGTGAAAGAGAGCATTTACTATGCATGTGGGCTCTTTTGAGCCAACAGTTATGTTCTTTGGGATGACAAACTCACCAGCCACATTCTAGATAATAATAAATAAAATCCTAAGAGACTTAATTAATGAAGAAAAAGTCATAGTATTTGTAGATGACATATTAGTAGGAATGGAGACAGAAAAAGGACATGATGAAATAGTAGAAGAAATATTAAAGAGGTTAAAGGAGAATGACTTATATATCAAGCCAGAAAAATACATATGGAAAGTAAGAAAGATAGGATTCCTAGGTGTTATTATAGGACCAAATGGAATAGAGATGGAGAAAAAAAAAGTAAACGAAGTACTGAGTTGGCCAGAACCAAAGAATATAAAAGATGTCAGGAAGTTTTTGGACCTTGTAAACTATTATAGAAGGTTCATTAAAGACTTTGCTTGATTAGCCAGGCTAATGAATATGTTAACAAAAAAAGATGTAAAGTGGTAGTGGGAGCAGGAGCAGTAACAAGCATTTAATAAGCTCAAAGGAATCTTTACAATGAGACTAGTATTAGCATCCCTAGACTTAGACAAAGAGTTTAGGGTAAAGACAAATGCTACAGGAGAAGTACTATCAATAAAGTACTCTAATGAGTTGTGAAGACCAGTAGCTTTCATTTCAAATTCATTAAGTGACACCAAAAGAAATTATGAGATACATAATAAAGAAATGTTAGTGGTAGTTAGATGCTTGGAAGTGTGGAGGTACTTCCTAGAAGGAACAGTAGTAAAATTTGAGATCTGGACAAATCATAAAAATCTCGAGTATTTTATGAAGATGCAAAAATTGAATTGAAAACAAGCAAGATGGGCATTATACCTATCTAGATTTGATTTTATATTAAAGCACGTTCCAGGGAGTAAAATGGGAAAGGCAGACAGTTTAAGTAGGAGGCCAGATTAGGAGGTAAGAGTAGAAAGAGACAATGAAAATGAGACGTTGGTAAAGCTGGAATGGCTAGAAGTAAGGAGGACAGAAACAGTAGAGATTATAGTTGAAGGAGTAGACTTATTAGAGCAAGTAAGGCAGTCAAAAGTAAGAGATGATGAAATCATCAAAGTAGTAGAAGAGATAAAATGAGCTGGAGTCAAGATGTTGAGAGATAAAGAGTGGAGAGAAGTTAACAGCATAATATACAAGGAAGGGAAGGTTTATGTACCTAAGGATAATAAGCTTAGAATGGAAATTATTAGGCTACATCACAATATGCCAGTAGGAGGCCATAGAGGATAGTAGAAGACAGTGGAGTTGGTCACTTGTAACTTTTGGTGGCCAGGAGTGACAAAAGAGATGAAGCAATATATAGAAGAATGTGATGCTTGCCAGCAAAATAAAAATTGCACAGAGCAATCGGCAAGAAAGTTAATGCCCAATTTAATACCAGAGAAATCTTAAATGTATATTTCAGTAGATTTTATCACCAAGTTGCCTTTGGCTCAGGGATATAACTCAATTTTAGTAGTAGTTAATAGATTAACAAAAATGGTACATTTTATTCTTACTATAGAAAAGACTTTGGCAGAGGGGTTAGTACAGTTGTTTAGAAATAATGTGTGGAAACTACATAGGTTGCCTAAAAGTATCATTTCAGATTGGGGACCTCAGTTTGTGGCAGGAATTATGCAGAAGTTGAACAAGATATTGGGGATTGAAAGTAAATTGTTGACAGTGTTCCACCCCCAAACAGATGGACAAATGGAAAGGGTAAATCAGGAGTTAGAACAATACTTGAGGATGTTTACCAATTATAGGCAAGAACAATGGCCAGAATAGTTGGAAACAGCAGAGTTCACATACAATAATAAAGTGTACTCAAGTACTTAGACATTGCCTTTCAAGGCAAATTACGGGCAAAACCCAAGAATGGGATTTAAGGGAAAAAAGAAGGGGAAATATGAGAGAGTAGAAAAGTTCATAGAGAAAATGAAAGAAATACAAGAGAAGGCAAAAGCAGTGCTAGCAAAGGTGCAAGTAGACATGAAGAAATAAAATATGCTGATAGGAGGAGATCAAAAGTAGATGAATATAAAGTAGAAGACTTGGTAATACTCAGCACTAAGGATCTGAAATATCAGATGGTTAGAAAGAGAACAGAGAAGTTGACAGAGAGGTTTGTAGGCCCTTACAAAGTACAAAAAATAGTGTTATCAAATATAGTAAAATCAGAACTACCTAGTACAGTAAAAATTCATCCAGTAGCAAATGTTAGTAGAATACAACATTATGTAGGACAAGTAAAAGAGCAGAGAAAGGAGCAACTGGCTCTAGTAATAATTGAAGGAGAAAAAGAGTAGAAAGTAAAAAGAATATTGAATAAGCAGAATATCAGGGGGAAGGATAAATACTTGGTATGGTAGAAAGGATTTACAGTAGAATCAGATACTTGGGAAGAGAGAGAAAATTTAGGAAATGCCAAGGAGGCAATTAAGGAATTTAAGAAAGAATACAGACAGGATATGGAGGATGTAAGGAAACAAGAAAAAGAAGAAGGAACATTTAGAAAAAGAGAACTACTAGGAAGATTTACAGTAAAGAAATTATTTGGATAGACAGATAAGAGATATGACCAGGAATATTGGGAAAGGTTAGAGAGGAATTGGAATAGATGGAAAGGAAGTCAATGGAAGAAGAACTGACTAGGTAAAAGAAGAACTATGCTAGAAACAATTAAGAAAGAAGAAGAAATTAAGCAAGGAAATTTGGAAATAAGGGAATAGACAGATAAAGATGACAAAATGGGTAACATGGTTGACCCATACTACAAATTGTAAAGAAAATCCTTGGAACAAGAAAACTTAAGAGAGGGGTAATATTATGGCTTGGCAAAATAGCTAAGTTATTTTCTATTTTTCTTTTTGTTTTGTTTTATTTTATTTAGTTAGATCATTACTAAGGTGGAGCATGGGAAAGTATCATGTGACAGTTACATAGTCACAAAGCATGATATTGGTCACATATCAGTCATGTATTTTTGGTCACATGTTACAGTCACAACATGTGATGAGGTAGATACATGATAGGAATAACATGAGAACTACAGGAGAATGTTGCACAGCCACTAGAGTAAAATATATAAGTAGTATACAAAATCAAATGGAAACTCTATCAAGTTCTCCTTGTTAACTCTGACTTGGAGTAGACTTAAGTCATTGCAGCTAGAGTCTTACAATGAGCAGTATGCTCAAACAAAGACAATCTCTTACTAAACTGAGGGAAGAACTTAAAGAGAGGAAAAAAAAGTCATGTTTCAACTGTAAGAGATTTGGGCACCTGGCCTGAAATTGCAGGAACAAGAAGGAAGCAGAGAAAGGGATAACAATGCCCCAGAACAAATTCGAGGTATTATTGAGCAGGATAATGCAATGTGGCAAAGGAGAAAAGATAATAAGAAAACAAGAGATAGTAGTGATGAAGTATTTTAAATATAGAGGGGCACAAGTATAGGGAATACTTCAAGTGAAAGAAAAAAAAAGGAATAAGAAAGAAAAGAGCAACATGTGTGGCAATGCCACAAAAGGTACAGCAAAAAGAGCTAAGGAGAATTGAGGAGGAAAAAGCAGTGCATATGGCTAAGCCACGAGAAGCATAGTAAGTAGAGTAGCAGAGTCTAGTGCATGTCTTATAACAAAAGGTACAGGAGTATTATGGGAAGAGCATTTCCAATAAGATATGCCTACTAGAGCTGGAGTGGTATACAAAAGAGGTGATAGTGACATATGTGAAATATAAAGAGTGGGAACAGAAAGGATGTCATGTAGAGGAGAATAGAGAATAGGGAGTAATTACAAATAGGCAAAAGAGAAAGAGAGAAAGGCAGTGTGCCCTGTAGAGGGAAAAGTGCAGCAAAGCAGTATACAACCAGAAGAGTCAGAAAGTGCAGCAAAAGAGGAGGGTAGCCAAAGGGAGATCAAGAGAACCTTCAAGATATTAAGAGAGGTATGGTTGAATATTGGAGTAGAAAAATTAGATACACATGAAGATATAACTATAAAAGCACTCTTGGATAGTAATATCATAGAAATGTTTATGGATAGAAAGATGGCAGCTAGGCATGGGTTCAAGCTACAGAAATTAGAGAGACCAACAGTAGTCAGGAACATAGATGGGACAAATAATAGTGGAGGAGTAATTATCCACCAAATAGAGGTAAATGTTTATTATAAAAACCATGTAGAAAGAATGAGGATAAATATATGTGATTTGGGAAAAACAAAGATAATCTTGGGAATGCCATAGCTAGCAGCACATAACCCTGAGATAAACTAGGAAATAGAAAAGGTTAAAATAACGAGATACTTACCCTTGTGTGGTGGCATAAAGTCAAAAGAAGAAAAAAAGAAGAAAGAGAGTAGCAACTCTAGAAGAAGAGAAAATTGTCAGATAGGTGATAAATAATAAAGAGAATTGGGGAAGAGAGAAAGAAATCAAAAAGGACCACAAAAAAATTGAAGAGTTGGTCCCAAAGAAATTTTTGAAGTGGAGAAAAGTATTCAGAAAGGTAGAGTCAAAAAGAATGCTGATCAGAAAAGTTTGGGATCATGCTATAGATCTCAAGGAGACATTCAAACTGTGAAAAGGAAGAATATACCCTCTATCCAGGAATGAAAGAGAGAAGGTTCAAAAATTCATGGAAAACTAGTTAAGAAAGAAGTATGTCAGACCATCAAAATTCTCTCAGATATCACTGGTGTTCTTTATAGGAAAGAAGAATGGAAGTAAGAGGATGGTTATGGACTACCATAGTCTAAATGACCAAACTGTAAAGAATAACTACCCATCACCATTGATAACAGACCTAATTGATAATATAAGGAGCAAGAAAGTATTTACAAAAATGAATCTGCAGTGGAGTTTCAATAATGTAAGAATAAAGGAAGGAAATGAGTAGAAGAGAGTGTTTACAATGCATATAGATATTAATGTTGAGTTGTGAAGACTTAGAGTTTACCCTGGGTGGATGTTTAGAAAGAACTCAATAGAGTTCCCCATTGTATTCTGTATACTACTTATACTACTTTTATATAGTCTATGTATAAAAGTCTCATAGTCACATGTTCTTCTAGAATGTTCTACAATCACATGACCTAATCACATGATATGACTTAGTTAAGTTTCCTATGCTATTTATAGTTTTATCCTATTATATATCTTGAGGTTGTGGATTAACTGTTCAAAAGCATGGGAAGTTATTTCCTTTTTGGGGCTCTCATAATAGTAGGCTTCTTTGAGCCAATAGTAATATTCTTCAGAATAACAAACTTACCAGCCATATTCTAGGCAATGATAAATGAAATCCTGAGAGATCTGATAAATGAAAGAAAAGTCATAGCATTTATAGATGACGTATTAGTAGGAACAAAAACAAAGAAAGGGCATAATGAGATTGTAAAAAAGATATTGAAGAGGTTAGAAGAGAAAAACTTGTATATCAAGCCAGAAAAATGTATTGTTATGCTACAAGTGAATTTTCCATAGAAGATAACATTTGATAAGCTTTATAACAATGGATTCTTAATTGGAATTTGCTCTAGAACCCTTTTTATATCCTCAGAATGTAACATTATATGATGAGTACATTAAGCAGGTAATAATTGACCTATAGCTTATATTGAGACGTTGAGAAGCAATTAAGATAAACTGGTATCAGGTTACTATGAGAGTTACTGAGAGACTACGCTCTAGATCTACTTTTGAATGGACTAACTTAGAAAGATAGTAAATTTGTACTCTAGAACTAGTACTACTCAGATAAAGAACTTAGACTGATAGACTTTGTGCTTGTAAATAAGCATTGATGGCATCATATTAATTATATTTAGATAAATGACCTCTAAGAAGCGACTTGGAGATACTAGACATTTATTAAGACTTGCTAACTACTTAACAGATAATCAATAAAGTCCAAATTACAAAGCAGCATCAAGAGCATAATAGGGGAAGACAAAAGAATATTCTAGAAGGAAGTAGCGATGAAGACATGTCATCTTTGATAGGAAGGACTTAGTAAGAGAATGTGTTATCACAAAGAAAAGAGGGGGTCACATCATCAGTAGGATTTTGGGAGGCCTTAGGACAGAAAGGAGGCAATGGAATTCTAAAAGTAGTAATAGTTTCCCTTTTATATTTTATTTCTTGAGTTTCAGGGCTTTGTAATATTTTAATATAGTATCCAGAGTGCAGTTGGATCGGAGAAGAACCTCTTGACTTCTATCCCCATCTACACTGCCTCTGGAATTGTGAATGAGGATCTATTGAGAGTAAGAAGACTGGGACTAGTGGGGTGTCTTGAGAAGAACACAGAATATACCCAGAACTCAATCTAGAGAGAAGACGCAGATGCAACTCAGGCAGGCTTTGGAGAGGACAGCAGGCTGGAAAAGCTTGGCTAGGTGCACACTTGGATTATATCACACCTGTAAGGTTTGGTATTGGGGGTACAAACAAGGGGACAACTGAGTATGGATGGTCTATGAGTAATCAACTAACTGTATTTTCCAGAGGAGCTTTTGTCATGGTGTGTAAAGGTTGATATCTTAGGGAGGCTATGTGATGACGATCTAGAGAAATCTTACAATCCTTTCACAACCACCAATATATATTTTACTGGAGCTGTGTATAATTCTTATTTCTCTAATTATTTATAAACCTTCAACTTTGATAATCTCTCCTTGGATCTTTAGCATGCAATTGGGAGCTGGTACATCATTGTTTTATTTGTTCCAGTGTGCAATTCTCTTTTGCATCCTTTCAGCATATGAAAGGTGAAGAAGATAGGTTTCCTAGGAGTGATAATAGGACCAAACAAAATAAAGATAGAGAAGGAGAAAGTAAATAGAGTATTGGATTGGCCAGAGCCTAAGAGCATAAAAGACATTAGGAAATTTTTGGGCCTTGCAAACTACTATAGAAGGTTCATCAAAGACTTTGCTCGAGTAGCTAGTCCAATGAATATGTTAATGAGAAAGGATGTAAAGTGGTAGTGGGAGCAGAAATAGCAACGAGTACTTGACAAGCTTAAAAGGATATTCATAATGAGACCAGTACTAGTGGCCCCAGATTTAGATAAAGAATTTAGGGTAAAAACAGATGTCTTAAATTATACTATAGAAGGAGTACTTTCTATAAAGTGTTCTGATAAATTGTGGAGACTAGTAGCTTTTATCTCTAAGTTATTAAGTGATACAGAAAGAAATTATAAAATACATGACAAAGAGATGCTAGCAGTAGTCAGATGTTTGGAAGCATAGAGGTACTTCTTGGAGGGAACACCAACAAAATTTAAGATCTGGACTGATCACAAAAATCTCAAATATTTCATGAAAGTACAGAAGCTGAACCAAAGACAAGCAAGATGGGTATTGTACCTATCTAGGTTTGATTTCATACTGAAGCATGTTCCGGAGAGTAAAATAGAGAAAGTCGACAGTCTGAGTAGGAGGCCAAACTAGGAAGTTGGAGTAAAGAAAGACAATAAGAATGAAACATTGGTAAAACCAGAGTGGTTAGAAGTGAGGAGAACAGAGGCAGTAGAAATAATATTAGACGGGGTAGATCTACTAGAGAAAGTAAGAAAATCAAATGTAAGAGATGATGAGATGGTAAAAGTCATGGAAGAAATATATCACAAAAGGTCACTTACTAATTTGTGATTGATGTTTTGATACTTGAGAAGTTCAAAAATGCGAAGTTTAGACAATGACAAAAGATGTTGTTAAGTCTGAGGTCTAATCCTCAGACTATG
>Ga0153964_1000370_pt1 | contig 10134 bp, 13 predicted proteins | sample TSFL048MetaG_FD_104726 | JGI IMG/M metagenome (GOLD analysis project Ga0153964, IMG submission 104726) | Attine ant fungus gardens microbial communities from Florida, USA - TSFL048 MetaG | ecosystem: Host-associated > Fungi > Mycelium > Unclassified | place: USA: Florida, Withalacochee... | reverse complement strand
TACAAAAGAATCAGAAAAGCGAGCTTCCATCTCCTGTAGCTTGGCTTTGTAGGCTGGTAGGCTACCATTACTTTCTTCGTGAAGGGCGATTAGGAATTCAGCGAAGACTTGGTCGTGCAGGTTCAAGTGGTTTATGAGCTCCTGGCTGATTTTGGTGACGAGGGAGAGGAGTTCTAGGCTGTAGATGTCATCATCGGCCATGATTGAAGGGTGTGCACAAGACGTGACCTGCTGTAAGTATCTAAAATTGTGCTGAAAGGTAGGTGTGGGAAAGATCACAAATGCACAAATGTTCACAGGCCGCGAGTATCATTGCCGCTATGTCAGGAATAATCGTGAGACATTTTGTCGACGCGTAAAGCCCATCGATAAGTCTGATGAGGTGTTTAGCCATCTCGTTGATCGTGAAATCCTGACATTTTCATAGGGCATGCCTTTTTCCGTGATATTCAGTCCACCTGTTGCATCTCACAACTCGCAATTCGATTATTCTCCATCCTTGACTCCGGAGCCAGTGATTACGACCACAGAAGCTTCACTCGTCCACACAGCAAGCCCAAATCTTCCACAAGAAGTCGTATCATCCCCCATGATGTACGCCGTCCGTCTCCTCCAGGAATGTAAAATTGGCCATAGAAATGCCAATGTCCTATCTTAAGCACTTTTTCGAGACGTTCAAAAAAGATTCTATCATCTGGGTGGGTTTCATTCTCGTTCTATCTCTGTATGTTGCTCATCTTAAAATTCAATGAATAGGAATCTTATCAAGTGTCGGTCTTCACATGAACTCATTCATTCCATGGGCTACTACAGAGGTGGAAAAGTCTATCTCTGCAGATTATTCTCGTTTTGCCAGAAATAACGACCAAGGAGCAATGGCTTTTGTATGCTATTCTCGCGGCGAATGGATAACTTTCCGAGGTATCGCAGCAGTATGAGAATATGAGCAGAGTGACAATAGAGCGCAAGGCGGAGTACCGCAGCTTGGAGGGAACTTGGCTAGGTTGAAGGGCACAACGCGTGGTTCGGAGAGAAAAGGATCACGCAGTGTGTTAGGGTGTGTTCTTTTCTCCCTTTTTCTTTTGGAAATAGAATGATATCATGGTCCTGGTGGCTATACAACTCGGATCGAAATGATATCGCGAAAATCAAGACAAATTTGTTCTTTGTCAAGTTCCTTGTTTTACTGAAGGGGAATATTCACTTCGTCAAACTATTAACTCGCTTGTTTGTGATGTATGCAACAAAAAACGACAAGGAACGCTCTCACCACCCTTCTGACGACGTTTCTCTTCCCGCCAAGACTCCAAGTCATTTGATCGCAGCAGCTCCTCCGCCACTGTTTTGCCCGGTCTGTAACTATTGGGGCAACTATAGGTGCGCCATACTAGATCGTAACCTGGATTGCGAAAAGATTCACCCAGAAATGCACTATGAGAGGCGCACTGTGCAGTGGCTGTCCTATGAATACTGAACCACATCCAAATTTAGCTTCAGAACACTCTACCTTCTATGCCCCGTTTTTGTCTCCTGCTCAGTGTCATGACTCGGCAAAACAGCTAAGTCAATATTTATTTTTCTTTTCTTTTAGTTTCTAAAGATTGGACATGTGAGATAGTTGGATGAATTGGAGCATATGGGACTTGACAAATAAAAGTAAAAGGTATATAAGTAGTGTACAGGAATTGAATGAGGACTCTCAAGTTCTTCTTGTCAACTTGGATAAGAAGTAGAGTTAAGTATTTACTACTCAATCCTTATATTAGAACTTGATTCCTTTATTAGCATTGCTTATCACAGGGCCTTGCCACTACTTATTCTCTTATCTTTCTTGGTACCTTGGTGATCACCACTAAGGACTACTATGATATAGTCAGGCCCTATGCTTAAGGGAACTTGATAGTCAGTTAGGGACTATCAATGGAGACATAGTACTAAGCTCAGGTATTGTATCTAAGACCTGACCTTACAATTGAGTGGTGTTGAGTAGATTACTTGTACTGTTCTTAGTAGAAATCTTGTGCTAAGGTCCATTGTAACTTGTACATGCAAAGGAATAACAGTCTATCTTTAAAGAACAGTCTAGAGTAAGGATCTCCTCCATAGAGTAATTGTATAATCCTATTATTAAGGCAGTAGTTAGTAGGATAATAGAACTCTAGCTAGATAAAAATCTTGTGTTTTAACAGACACAATATAACTAGTGAGATCAACTTTCTCTATTCAAATACATTAGGGACAAAATACCATATCTCTAACTCAATACAGCAATCTTATGAGCAACATGCTCAACTAATAACATGCTCTCATCAAACTAAGGGCAAAATTGAAAGAGAAAAAAGAGAAGATATATTAGAACTGTAAAAAGTTTGGGTACTTGATAACTATAGAAACAAAAAGAGAGAAGAGAAAAGAAGACAGGTTCTTTATGATAAATAGAAAGTATTGACTAGTAGGATGATATAGTATGGGAAAGAAAAAAAGAAAATAAGATAGTAGAAAAAAGCAAAGAAAGTAAAATGTTTCAGGTGTTGGTCATATCTTCTGTCCAACCATCTATATAACTTTTTTGCTATAAATCTTCCTGGCAACTCTCTCTGTTGGAACACTTCTTCTTCGCACTCTTGCTGTGCCACATTTTCCATGTTCTGCTTGTATTCTTTCTTAAATTCTTTGATTGCTTCCTGTGCATTCTTCAAATTCTCTCTTTCTTCCTATGTATCTACCTCCACTGTAAATCCTTTTCAGCATACTAAGTATTTATCCTTTCCTCTTACTCATCGCTTGTTCAGGATTCTCTCTATCTCCCATTCTTCTTCTCCTTCAATTATTACTAGAGCGAGTTGCTTCCTTTTCTACCCTTTTACCTGCCCTATGTATCTTCATATTCTACTAACGTTAACTACTGGGTGTATCTTTACTGTGCTAGGTAGTTCTAATTTAACTGTGTTCAACGATACTATCTCCTTAATTTTGTAAGGGCTAACATATCTCTCTGTCAATTTATCCGCTCTCTTTTCAACCATCTGATATTTCAAGTCCTTGGTGCTTAACATCACCAAGTCTCTTACTTTATACTCTTCTATGTCTGATCTCTTCCTATTGACATACTTCTTCATGTCCTCTTGTGCTTTCCCTAGCACTGCTTTTGCCTCTTCCTGTATTTCTTTTATTTTTTTGATGAATTTTTCTGCTCCCACATATTTCCCCTTCCTTCTCCCCTTGAAACCCATTCTAGGATCTTGCCTGTAATTTGCTTTAAAGGGCAATGTCTTAGTACTCAAGTGCGCCTTATTCTTGTAGGCAAATTCTGCTGTTCCTAACTATTCTGGCCACTGTTCCTGCCTATGGTCAATGAACATCCTCAAATACTGCTCTAGTTCCTAGTTAACCCTCTCCGTTTGTCTGTTTGTCTGAGGGTAGAATGCCATTGACAACTTTCTCTTAATCCCTAATATTCTGTTCAATTCCCTCCTTAACCCTGCTGCGAACTGTAGTCCTCTGTCTGATATGATGCTCTCAGGCAGTCCATGCAGTTTCCACATGTTATCTCTAAACAATCTTGCTAATCCTTCTGCCGATGTCTTCTCTGTAGTTGGTATGAAGTGGACTATTTTAGTTAACCAATCCACTACTACTAGAATACTGTCATATCCCTGCGCTAGAGGCAACTTAGTAATAAAGTCTGCCAATATATGCATCCAAGGTTTCTCCAGAATAGAGTTGGGCATTAACTTGCCCACTGGCTATTCTGTGTAGTTTTTATTGTGCTGACAGGCATTGCACCCTTCCACATATCTCTTTACCTCCTTTGTGATTCCTGGCCACCAAAGGTTATGAGTGACCAGTTCTACTGTCTTCCATTGTCTCCTATGCCCTCCTATTAGTGTATCATAGTGTAGTCTAACAATTTCCACTCTCAACTTCTCGTCTTTTGGCACGTAGACCTTCCCTTCTTTATATATAATGCTGTCCACCTCTCTCTATTCCTCGTCTCTTAACATCTTTACTCCTGCCCGCTTTATTTCTTCAACTGCTTTTACCACTTTGTTGTCTTTCACCTTTGACTTTCTCACTTTCTCTAGTAGATCTACTTTGTCTACTATTATTTCTACTGCTTCTGTTCTTCTTATCTTCAGCCACTCTGGTTTTACTAACACCTCTTCTTTGTTGTCCCTTTTTACTCCAACCTCCTAGTCCAGCCTCCTACTCAGACTGTCTGCTTTCCCCATCTTGCTTCCTGGAATGTGCTTAAGCATAAAATCAAATCTTGATAGGTATAAGGCCTATCTTGCTTGTCTTCAGTTCAGCTTCTGCGCTTTCATAAAGTATTTGAGATTTTTATAATCTGTCCAGATCTCAAATTTGACTGCTGCTCCTTCTAGGAAATGCCTTTATACTTCTAGGCATCTAACTACTGCCAACATTTCTTTATTGTGGATCTCGTAGTTTTGTTCTGTGTCACTTAGAGATTTTGAAATAAAGGCAACTGGCCTTTACTTTTCATCTGAGTACTTTATCGAGAGTACTCCTCCAGTAACGTAGTTTGAAGCATTGGCTTCTACCCTAAATTCCTTATCTAAATCTAGGGCTGCTAGTACTGGTTTACTAGTGAAAACCTTCTTTAATTTATCAAATGTCTTCTGCTGCTCATTCCCCCACTGCCACTTCTCGTCTTTCCTCATTAGCACGTTTATTGATCTTGCTACTTGAGCAAAGTCCTTGATAAACCTCCCATAGTAATTGGTGAGGCCTAAGAACTTTCTGACATCTTTTACAGTCTTTAATGTTAGCCAACTGAGTACTTCTTCTACTTTTCCTTCCTCCATCTCTATTCCATTGGGTCCAATAACTATGCCCAGGAATTCTATCTTCCTTGCCTTCCACATGCATTTTTCTGGCTTGACGTACAAGTTGTTCTCCTCTAGCCTCCTTAATATTTCTTCCACAATCTCGTCGTATCCCTCTTTAGTCTCTGTTCCTACCAACACATCGTTTATGAATGCTGCTACTTTTCCCTCATTAATCAGGTCTCTCAGTATCTCATTCATCATCACTTGGAAAGTTGCTGGTGAATTTGTCATCCTGAAAAACATGACTGTCGGTTCAAACAAGCCTATGTGCATCATGAACGCCCCCTTCTACTTGTCCCCTTCTTTTATCCTTACATTGTTGAACCCCTACCTTAAGTCCATTTTTGTGAATACTCTTTTATTACCTATATTGTTGATTAACTCTGTAATTAATGGTAGCAGGTAGTTATTCTTCACTGTCTGACTGTTGAGATTGTGGTAGTCCATTACCATCTGCTTACTCCTATCTTTCTTGCCAACGAAAAATACTGGCAACATTTGTGGAGATTTTGAGGGTCTTATGTACCCTTTTCTTAGTTGATCCTCTACAAAGTTCTGAACCTCCTCTCTCTCATTCTTAAATAAAGGGTAGATCTTTTCCTTCCATGGTTTGAACATCTTCTTGAGATCTATAGCGTAATCCCAAATCTTTCTTGTTAGCATTCTCTCTGACTCTACCTTCCTGAATACCTTTCTCTACTTCAAGAATTTCTTTGGGACCATCTCCTTGATTTTCCTGTGGTCCTCTTCTATCTTTTCCTCTCTTTCCCAGTCTTCTTTGTTGTCTATCGTCCAACAGACAATTTTCTTTTCTTCCTTTGTCACTATCCTTTTGACCTTTTTCTTCTTCTAACTTCTCCCACCACACAAGGGTGGGCATCTCGTCATTTTAACTTCCCCTGTCTCCCAGTTTATTTCTGGGTTGTGGGCTGCTAACCATGGCATGCCTAATATCACCTTTGTCTTTCCTAGGTCACATATGTCCATTCTCATTCTTTTTACATAGTCTTTATAAAACACATTGCACTCTACTTAGTACGTAATGGCCCCTCCACTATTATTTGTGCTGTCTACATTCCTGACGACTAATGGTCTTTCTAACTTCTGCAGCCTGAACCCATGTTTAGCTGCTGTTTGCCTGTCTATGAATATTCCCGTTGTGCCACTATCCAAGAGCGCTTTTATTATTACACCTTTATGCATATCTATCTTCTCCACTCCAATGTTCAACCACACTTTCCTCAATATTTTAAAGGTTTTCCTGACCTCCTGTCGACTACCTTCCTCTCTTGCTGTACTTTTCGGTTCTCCTGACTGTATACTGCTTTGCTGCACCTTTGCCTCTCTGGGCTACACTGCTCTCTCTTCTTCTGCTGTGCCTCTCGAGTCTCTTGCTTATGTGCTACTTTGCTCCTTTCTTCCTTTACATGAGTACTAACTCATCTTCTCTCTTTTCCAATAGAGAACTACTCCTTGTCCCTAGTCATCTTCTGCATAGCACTCTCCTTTGCCACATTTTGGGCATTTCAGATATGTGATGACGGCCCCTTGACTGCACCATCCCAACTCTCACAACTCCGCATCTCGTGGCACTGTTAGTCCATAATACTACTCAGCTCTCTTCCTCAACTCCTCCCATGAGCTTCTTCTCCACTCCTCTTGCTGTGCCTTTCCCCTCATAGGGTGTACCACCTCACTTTCTTCCACTCTCCTCAGCTTTCTTTCCTTTTTCTGTGCTTTTCCTCTTTCAAGGCATGCTGGCTTTCCCTTATCTCCTTGGTACACTTTTCCCTCTGTAGGGCATGCCATCCTTTTCTCCTTCTTCCATGACAAACACCACCTGCACTTGTGCCCTTCCTCTCCACACTTAAAGTACTTTACCTCTACCATCCTCATACTTCTTATTGTCTTCTCTTCTACTCCATACTGCATCACTCTGCTACTCAAGATTTCAAATTTATTTTGGGGCATCGTTGCCCCTTTTTCTTTCTCATTTTTATTCCTGCAATTTTGGGCTAGGTGCCCGAACTTCTTACAGCATCGACACAACTTCCCCTTTCTCTCTTTTAACTCTGCCCTTAATTTAGCGAGGGCACACTTCTCATTGAGCAGGTTGCTCATAAGTTGGTTGTATTGTAATTGAGACATTGTAGCAACATCTCAGAGGGTATAGAGTTAATGATTGATCTCACTTATGCTACATCTATTGGGGCACAAGATCTTCACCCAGCTAGAGTCCTACTGCCCTACTTACTACTGCCCTAATAGTACTTTGTCTATCACCCAACAGATGGGATCCCTAATCTAGACAGCCTTCTAAAGGTAACTGTCACTCCTCTGTGTATACCAACTCACAATGGAGTCGCAACACAAGGTTTATACTAAGAAAGGGAATACAAGTATACTACTTAGACACTGCTTGTTTGTAAGGTCAGGTCTTAGAAATAATACTTGAGTTTGGTACTACCTTTCCACCTGCAGTCCCTAACTAACTGTAAAGTCCCCTTAAGCCAAGGGCCCAGCTATGTATGGAGGTGGCTAGTAGTCACGATGACCACTGGCCAAGGGTTGATAATGATAAGAGTAAAGATTGAGCAAGATCTAAGGTGGATAGTGCTCAGAGTATGGAATTGAGTTCTGGTGTCAGCAGCTAAAGTCTGATGACTGGAATTAAGCCAACTGTCTCTTTGTTCAGCATTTGACAAAGAGAACTTAATAGAGTTCCTGTTGAATTCCTTACACTACTTATACAAATATCTAACCTTAACCCTGTACTAAAGTCTTGTGCTTTCTTATGAGTCACTTTTATCCCATGCGTCCATTGATAAGAAAAAGAAAAGAATATTAAATAATGACTTAGCCGTTTTGCCAAGTCATGACAGAGAGATTTGGTAGGTTTTTAGAAAATAAAGTAGAATACTTAGAAAATTAGAAACTTAGTCACTCAAAATAGCCATTAAGCTCTAGAGCAACAGAGAGGGATAATGATGGGGGTATGATACTTGAGTTCCCCTCTGTGCCCTAGAGTATTTTATTATGATTACAAAGCAAAGAGATAACAAAGAAAGTGAGACAAAGAAAACCTCTGAATTCCCAAACATAGCAAGGCCACAATAATAAGACAGTACCCCTCCCAAACACTAGTATTATCACTAAGTCTTGACGACTCAAGGACCACTCGAGGAGAGTGTTTAGGAAGAACTCGATGGAGTTCTCTGTTGGATTTGACTACCTACTTATACTACTTTTACAAGTGGCTGTGCTCTACTATTATACAATCACATATCCTTCCAGAATGTTCTATGATCACATGATCTTGTCACATGATATGATTACCTAATTCCCATGCTATTTATATCTTGTTTTTGTTGTACAATTTGATGTTGGAGATCAAATGTTCAGATGCATGGGAAACTCTTTCCTTTCTAGGGCTCTTATAACAACTAGGTGACTGCTTCTCACTCTTCTAGTCCTACTCTGGAAATCCTCCCTCATATGATGGCTGGGTCTCTAGCCTCTTACTGGGCTGTAGACAAAGACGGCAATCTCGAGTTGTCTTGCTCTTAAGCATGTTATCTTTATCTAGCCTTTCTACTGCCTCTTTCCTCAGCTTCTTTATTTTTCTTTCTATCTTCTCTATGTCTTCTTGCTCTTCCAGATTCTAGTTTTCTTTCACTGCCGTTACAATACAACTCCATGGTGGCTCAACTCTCTTGATCTTGCTATAATTAGCCATCAGTGATGATGGCTCAGGTCTAATCATAACTCTTCTATGAATAATGCTACCAGTCACCAAGATATGATGTTGCTCGAGTTGCATTAACCCGTTTAAGCTCGCCTCTGCCCTTGAGAGCACTTCTAGAAGGGAAATCCATCAGAAATCTGATATGGGGCACCTGGGCAAGTGTCTATGAGATGTATATAGCAGTAGTCACAGCCACTACTCTGCTACTTAAGCTAGATACTTGAGTCCATGACTGGGCATCTGGAGGAATATCCCTGGGAGGCTGAGCTCTTCTCTCGAGCCAGTTATTCTGGTTATTAGGGTGCAAATTATCACTTATTTTGCCTAAACGTTTATAAGGTGTGATACTGGTAGGAAAGTTAATGCCTAATTCAATACTAGAGAAACCTTGGACATATATTTCAGCAGATTTTATTACCAAGTTGCCTTTGGCTCAGGAGTATGACTCAATTTTAGTAGTAGTCGATAGGTTAACAAAAATGGTACATTTTATTTCTACTATAGAAAAGACTTTGGCAGAGGGGTTAGTACAGTTGTTTAGAGATAATGTGTGGAAACTACATGAGTTGCCTAAAAGTATCATTTCAGATCAGGGACCTCAGTTTGTAGCAGGAATTATGTAGGAGTTGAACAAGATATTGGGGATTAAAAGTAAATTGTCAACAGTGTTCTACCCCCAAACAGATGGACAAATAGAAAGGATGAATCAGGAGTTAGAACAATAATTGAGGGTGTTTATCAATCATAGGCAAGAACAATGGCCAAAATGGTTGGGAATAGCAGAGTTTGCATACAACAATAAAGTATACTCAAGTACTCGGACATCGCCTTTCAAGGCAAATTATGGGTAGGACCCAAGGATGGGATTTGAGAGAAGAAAGAAAAGGAAATATGAGAGAGCAGAAAAGTTCATAGAGAAAATGAAAGAAATACAAGAGGAGGTGAAAGCAGTGCTGGGAAAAATGCAAGAAGACATGAAGAAATATGCTAATAGGAAGAGATCAGAAGTTGATGAATATAAAGTAGAAGATTTGGTAATGCTCAGCACTAAGAATTTAAAATATCAGATGGTTAAAAGGAGAACAGAGAAGTTGATAGAGAGGTTTGTAGGTCCTTACAAAGTACAAAAAATGTTATCAAATGTAGTAAAATTAGAACTACCTAGTACAGTAAAGATTTATCCGGTAGTAAATGTTAGTAGAATTGTCATGACTTGGCAAAACGGCTAAGTCATTATTTATATTTCTTTTCTTTTCTTTTCTTATTTACAACTACAAGAGGGAGTGCGGGAAAGTATCACATGACTTTGTCACAATGTCACAATGGTGTGATGGAGGGTCACAGATGGTCATAGTCACAGTGGGTCACATGACGAGAGTAACATGAGAACCATGAGAGAGTAAGCACATAGCTACAGTAGTAAAGTGTATAAGTAGTAGAGAAATGAGCGAGAACTCCATTGAGTTCTCTTTGTCAAACTCTGAACAAAGAGACAGTTGGCTTAATTCCGGTCATCGGACTTTAGACGCTGACAAG
>Ga0153964_1000358_pt1 | contig 10303 bp, 14 predicted proteins | sample TSFL048MetaG_FD_104726 | JGI IMG/M metagenome (GOLD analysis project Ga0153964, IMG submission 104726) | Attine ant fungus gardens microbial communities from Florida, USA - TSFL048 MetaG | ecosystem: Host-associated > Fungi > Mycelium > Unclassified | place: USA: Florida, Withalacochee... | reverse complement strand
TAGGGCCATAAGGGCAATCCTCGATCACACCTTAACTGGTAAATATAAAGGTTCCTTCCTTATAAAAGACTGACTATCTCTATGATCATTCCTGAGTAGAGATCAGGTTATAGAGTTATAAATAACCAATGTATCACAAATGGTCACTTACTTGATTTGCAATTGAAGATTGGATATTCAAAAGGCTTAAAAATGTGAAGGTAGACAGTGTTAGGGAACCACTCAGAGGCAATCACCCTTAAGCTAATGGATAGTCCCGGAAGCTAAGTTGAGATTCAAGTGAAGTATATCTACAATACATTGCTAGTATATATACTATACCAGACAATCACATGGGCAGTCACATGCACATGGATTAGTAATCACAATTGTCCTAATTATAGATAGAAGGTATTGTACTGCATAACACAGACAGGAGAAGTAAGAAACAATGAGAATGTAATACACGATTTGTCAATAGGCCACTAATAGATTTAGACCCTCAGAACTTACTAAGCATCACCCTAGATGTCCCCTTACAATAGTTCTTAATTAGATTAGAAGGCATCACACCACATGATATAGACAAGAGAAGTAAGGAACAGTAGGAATATGATACGAATGAATATAGAACTCCTAGAAGATGCAAGCTCACTGGACTTACTAAGCAATACCCTAGATGTCCCCTTACAGACAGTGACAAAAGATGTTATTAAGTCTAAGGTCTAATCCTCAGACTATGAGTCCTGAAATACAGAAAAGTAATAGTCTGTGCACTAGGACAGAGTATCACATACTACTACCTATTGTTCTAAAAAAAGGACAGATGACTATCTATGGGTAATTAATGAAGTCCATGTGCAAACATTGAGGCCTCTATATTTCCACTAATATTAATTGTCTCAGTATTGTTTTAGGCTTATTCTAAGCAGTATGAAGAGGACTTCTCTGATGCCTAAAAGCAAAGCTTAGATCATGGCAGTTTCTGAGATATTGGTGATTTAGTAAACAGTACTATAATAGTTATCTGTTGATCTGTCTAATATCTTGGCCATTATTGATTGCTTTGTGACGTGACTGGTATCGATCAAAAGGTTTTTTTAAGGGCTTTTGGGTACTATTGAGACTGTGAGAATCATCAAAGAATTGATGGAGATATGGCCAAATAAAGTTTGTGATATAATGATCTTTATCAAGTTTTTAAAAGTATATCTATTATAACTTGGCAAAATGGCTGTATCATTATTTATATTTTTTTTCTTTTCTTTTTCTTTTCTTTTATCTTGGACTTACTACACAAAAGGGAGTGCAGGAAAGTATTATGTCACAAGTATCATATTACAAGTGTCACAAATCACAGCATCATATCACATCATATAATGGGTTATATGATAAGCATGGGAAAGTAGGGCACAGACCATGTAGTATGTAAGAGGTCACTCAATAGCAACTCTAATCATACCTAATGATTAGTAAAGAGAGCAGACTTAAGAAGGAATGATAGATAGCCCAGGAGTTCCAATCAATATTGAGGTAAGGTATTCTACTGTATATTACTAGCTATATATACTAGACTAGCTAGTCTGTGCACCCATTGCTAAGGGAACATAGATCAGAACACTAATAACCACACTACCTAATAAGGCTACATCATACTGATGGGGCAGACCTAAACTAAGGGGAAGGGTTGTGGGAATAGCAGGCCTTAACAGATTATAAAACAAGCTAGATGATACTTACTTATACTGGTTAACCTAAGCTACTCTATTGCTGACATCATAAGACATCCTCTTACATAGTAGTTGTATAAGTAGTGTGTCAGACTAGCTAACTCCAAGCTGGAATTAAGCCAACTGCTTCTTTATTAGTGTTTGACAAGAAGAACTCGATGGAGTTCCTATTAGATTTTCTACACTACTTATATAACTAATACATGGTCTGTGCACTACTTTCCTATGCTTATCATGTGACCTGTCATGTGACTGTGATGTGACACTTTCCCACACTCTCTTCTGTGTAGTAAGTCCAAGAAAAAGAAAAGAAAAGAAAAGAAATATAAATAATAACTTAGCCATTTTGCCAAGTCATGATACCACCCCCTTCTTAAGTTTCCTCGTCTCAAGGAATTCTCTACAACTCATAGTATGGGTTCATCATGTTGCCCATCTTATTGTTATCTTCTTCTGTTCATTCTCTAACTTCTGAATTTTCTTTCCTGATTTCTTCTTCCTTTACAATTGTTTCTATTTTTCTTTCCCCTGATCACTTTCCTTTTCACCGTCTCCAATTCCTTTCTAGCCTTCCCCAATATTCTTGGTCATATCTTTTATCTGACAATCTAAACAGTTTTCTTGCTGTAAATCTCCCTAGCAATTCTCCTCTTCTAAATGTTCCTTTCTTATGTTCTTATCTTGCTACATCTTCCATGTCTCATCAATATTCTTTTTCAAACTCTTTGATTGCTTCTTTTGTATTCTTCAAATTTTCCCTTTCTTCCCAAGTGTCTGACTCCGCTGTAAATCCTTTCTAGCATACCAAGTATTTATTCTTCTCTCTTACCCATTGCTTATTTAGGATTCTCTCAACTTCCTATTCTTCTTCTCCTTTGATTATAACTGGAGCTAGCTGCTCCTTTCTCTGCCTCTTTACCTGGCCTATGTATCTGTATCTATGTATTCTACTAACGTTCACTACTGGATGTATTTTAATAGTAGTAGGTAGCTCTAGTTCAACCACATTTAATGATACCACCTTCTTGATCTTGTAGGGCCCTACAAATCTCTCCGTCAATTTTTCCATCTTTCTCCTAACTATTTGATACTTTAAATCCTTGGTACTGAGCATGACCAAATCTCCTACTTTATACTCCTCTACGTCTGATCTCTTTCTGTCTGCATACTTCCTTATTTCTTCTTGTGCTTTCTCCAGCGCTGCTTTTACTTCCTCTTGTATTTCCTTCATCTTTTTAATGAATTTCTCTGCTCCTGTGTACTTTTCCTTCTTTCTCCCTTTGAACCCCATCCTAGGATCTTGCCTGTAATTTGTCTTAAAAGGTGACGTTCTTGTGCTTGAGTATGCTTTATTATTATATACAAACTCAGCTGTTCCTAGCCACTCAGGCCATTGCTCTTGCCTATGGTCAATAAACATTCTGAAGTACTGTTCTAACTCTTGGTTTACTCTCTCAGTTTGTCTATCTGTTTGCGGATGAAATACTATTGACAATTTACTCTTTATCCCCAACATTCCATTCAGCTCTTTTATTAATTCTGCTGTGAATTGCGGTCCCTGGTCTAATATGATACTTTCTAGTAACCCATGTAATTTTCACAGGTTGTCCCTAAACAACCTCGCTAGTCCCTTTGCTGATGTTTTCTCTGTAGTAGGTATGAAGTGTACTATTTTTGTCAGTCTGTTGACTACTACTAAGATTGAGTCATATCCCTGTACTAAAGGTAGTTTTGTGATAAAATCTGCCAATATATGTGTCTATGGTTTCTCTGGAATAGAATTTAGCATGAATTTCCCTGCTGGCTGTTCTGTGCGGTTTTTGTTATGCTAGCAAGTGTCACACCCTTCCACATATCTCTTCACCTCTTTTGTAACTCCCGGCCACCAAAAGTTTCGAGTGACCAGTTCCACTGTCTTCTACTGTTTCCCATGGCCTCCTACTAGTGTATTATGGTGTAGCCTAATAATTTCTACCCGTAATCTATTATCTTTAGGTACATAGACTTTTTCTTCTTTGTACATGATATCATCTACCTCTCTCTACTCTTCATCTCTTAACATTTTTACCCCTGCTCACTTCATTTCTTCCACCGCTTTTACTACTTTATTATCTTTTACATTTGACTTTCTAATCTCCTCTAGTAGATCTACCCCATCTACTATTATTTCTACTGTTTCCATTCTCTTTGTTTCTAACTATTCTGGCTTCACCAGCATTTCGTCCTTATTATTCTTTTCTACTCCAATCTCCCAGTCTGGTCTCCTACTTAGACTGTCTGCTTTTCCCATCTTGCTTTCTGGAACATGTTTCAGCGTAAAGTCAAACCTTGATAGGTATAAAGCCTATTTCGCTTGTCTTCTATTTAACTTTTGTGCCTTCATAAAGTATTCGAGGTTCTTGTAGTCTGTCCAAATCTCGAATTTCACTACCATTCCCTCCAGGAAATGTCTCCATACCTTTAAGTATTTCACAACTGCTAGCATTTCTTTATCATGTATTTCATAGTTCCTTTCTATATCACTTAGAGATTTAAAAATAAAAGTGACTGGCCTTTACTTTTCATCTGAGCACTTCATTGAGAGTACTCCTCCAGTGGCATAATTTGAAGCATCAGCTTCTACCCTAAACTCCTTATCTAAATTTGGGGCTGCCAATACTGGTTTACTAGTGAAAATCCTTTTTAGCTTGTCAAATACTTTCTGTTGTACTTCCTCCCACTACCACCTCTTATCTTTTTATGTAAGCACATTCATTGGTCTAGCTACTCAAGTAAAATCTTTGATGAACCTCCTGTAGTAATTTGCGAGGCCCAAGAATTTTCTAATGTCTTTCACATTTTTTGGTTATAACCAACTAAGTACTCCATCTACCTTTTTTCCCTCCATTTCTATTCCATTGGGTCCAATAACAACCCCTAGGAATCCTATCTTCCTTACTTTCTACACACATTTCTCCGGCTTGATGTACAAGTTGTTTTTCTCTAACCTCCTCAATATTTCTTCTATAATTTCGTCATATCCCTTTTCAGTCTCTATTCCTACTAGCACATCATCTACAAATGCAACTACCTTTCCTTCATTGATTAAATTCCTTAAGATTTCGTTCATCATTGTCTAAAATATAACTAGCGAGTTCATCATTCCAAAGAACATCACTGTTGGCTCAAAGGAACCTATATGTGTTGTAAATGCTCTCTTCTACTCGTTCCCTTCTTTAATCCTGATGTTATTTGTTGAAGTGGACCGTCGTAGTTGTACCTTCACAGTTGTAGGGGTAGAGCTTGATGACATCATCATCAAATGGTACCACATCAGTCAGATGACTGTTGTGTCTATATATTGGAAACTCTTTACTACTATACCTCAGTTGTCAATCTATATTGTTGACCACTGAGATAAGACCTGTTCTGCTAGTTCTTCTTATCTATATCTAATGGCAATATCTTAGACTTACTGTGTAAAAGGTAGTTAGTCGTTAATCTATATTGTTGACCACTGAGACTTACTATGTAAAAGATTATGGGTCCTGGTGCTCACTAAATTTTACCAGAAACTTGATATTAAATACAGAAATATCTTCAACCACATCTACTTTCTCTGAAACAGACAAATTTGATGATACCAACTGATCATCATGGCAAAGACTTATTTGCACAGCAGCCATGGCAAAAGGAGCATTTGGTTACTTGGATGGCTCTTGTAAGGGCGCACTCGGAGGCACACCAGAACACACTCAAATATAGTAGATGAGACGTCTTAAGTCAGAGTGATGGATAGCCCAGGAGCTCAAACTATTATTGAGGTAAGGTATTCTACCGTACATCACTAGCTACTTATACTAGACTAGTCTGGTCTGTGTACCAGTTGCTATGAACATAGACATCAGGACAATAATAACTATACTACCAGATATAGCTATGTAGTACTGTAATGGAGACCCAAACTAGAAAGAAGGGAACTATAGACCGCGGACTCCGAGGATCTATGGGAACGCTAGCTGATGTGAACCCTACCAGGTTATCTAAGCGATCTCAGGGTTGTCCCCTTACAGCTCTATCACATGTCCTTCTACTCTACCAGCAACAACACCTTCTTTTGCTGAAACATCTTGGGACTCAAATACTCCATCTCTCAATGAATGGAAAGCACGTGATGCCTAGACACTGGGACTACTTATATTTAATACTAGGAACCCTGCTGGACTAGGAATTAACATCGATGGTACAGCTGCTAAGATCTAGACTTCATATATTAATACCTATGAAAAGGCATCAAATATGGCACAGTTAAATGCAGAGCAGACTTTATGAAATATGACTTACTCAGATCACACTGACTTTAATAACTTTATTATCAATATGCACAACAAATAGTCAGATGCTAGAGCCTTGGGATCAAAGATTAACAATGAAGACTTCAAAGACATAATCATAACTTCTTTACCCGAATTCTGGAACTCTATAGCTATGCCACTATATGATCCAAACATGACTTCAGCAGATGCAATAGCTCGTCTCCAAATCTGGTATACTAAGATCAACAAAAATCAACCTACCAATATTGGCCAGAATGCAATGGCACTTCAAACAAGTACTTCCAAATAAAAGAAAAGGTCCTAGCTTATTTGTGTTAACCCAAACTATCGATGCTGAGGACACACTATTAAGATGTGTTATTGGCCAGGGGGAGGAAAAGAGGGACAATTTCCTCCTAGTTTTGGAAAAAGAGGAGGCCTAAGAGGAATAGCATTTAACACAAGACAGAGAGAATTCAAGCTGGAAACTAAAGCTCACATTACGGCTACTGATACCCCTGATGAAGGAAACAAGCAAGTTTTTGCATATATATCAACAGATTAAAAAGACTTCAAGGTATTAGCCACCCCAACATTCAGTGCAAACACATCTCATGATAACCCAAACCCTTGCAGATATAATGAAACGACAATGCAAGAAAGCGCTTCGAAGGGAGTACAAGTAGCTAATACCTGGTCTGAAGAGAATCCTATTATATTTCATACACAGTCTGAGAATATACTAGACATTCTTACCTTTATCGACTCTAAAGCTACTGATCACTGTTTCGTAGACAGGTCATTGTTTGTGTTCTATACCACTTTGAGCAAACTATACTTTGGGATGTCAGCAGGGAAGGACTCAACATTTAATATCATAGGAAAGGGGAAGGTAGAGTTCAAAACTAGTATTGATGGAAAAACTAGAAGAGTTTTTATTGATGGTGTTCTACATACTCCCAACCTCAGATCCAACCTGATTTCTGTATCACAGCTCAGCACAAAAGACATAGATGTGTTCTTCAAAGGAGGAAACAAAGCTCTAGTATTGATATCTGAAGGAGAGATCATAATGACTGCAACAAAATTTGGCTAATTATATGCAGTTAATGTGAATAGAGCATTAACAGATATCTTCATTACCCAATCTAAATGGCAGACTATAAGCTTTGACATCTGGCACAGGCAATTAGGATATGCAGGTACAGAATTGATATGCAACATGATATCTGGAAAATTAGTTGATAGACTCACAACTAAAGAAGAATTGTCTATGAATGGCCTTTGTGAGGATTGTATTTTTGGCAAGCACGCAACTCACCCATTCAATAAGACGGATTCATGAGAAACAGAACTTCTTGAAAGGATCCACATCGACATTTGGAGACCATCACAAGTTCAATCAGCTGGGGGTTGTACCTACTTTATGCTAATCATAGATGGATTCTTATCCTACAAAACTGTTGCATTCCTTAAAACAAAGTCAGTAGATGTGATGTTAAATATACTAAAGGCCTACCATATTGAAGCAGAACGACAAACTGGCAAGAAGCTCAAGCACATAAGATTTGACATGGGTAGAGAATGGTATAACATGGCGTGGGAGGATTACCAAGTTGTATATGGCTTGGTATTTGAATTTACTATACCTTACACCTATCAGCAGAATGGTGCCGCTAAACATAGCATGCGAACAATCCTCAATGGAGTAGAATATGTTATGGCTGAATCAGACATGGCTCTTAAATACTAGGCTGATACAGTTCAAACAATTGTCTACGTTCGAAACTTTATTCCCTCTTCACGACAACCAAAAACAATTCCAGCAGAAGTTTGGTTTGGAAAACATCAAGATATTTCCCATCTGAGGCCTTTTGGATCAATAGCATATGCACATATACCCTAGAACCTGAAGTTACACAAACTCAGTGCAAGATCGGTTCAAGTGTCACTTTTGGACTATTTTGGACATAATGGGTATAAGCTACTAGATAAATCTACTGGTGCAGTTTCTAGGTCTCAGGACGTCATCTTTGAAGAAGGAATAACACACATAGCCAAGCAGCCTAACCTAATAATATTTAACAAAGAGAATGATCCTTTTCAATCAAGCCTGGAACTCAAAACTGAGACAAAACAAAAAAGCACATCTGAAAATCCAAATCTAAACCTTGGTCCAAACTCTGATCCACTACAGACAACTACCCCAAGACTACTACCTATCCCAAGAATCCATGATGAGGAAAGAGAATCAAATGAGATATTTACAGTCCAACTGATTAGCCAGACTATTGACAAAGCAAAAGAAACAAACTTATCTTTGGCTGTCTGCCGAACATGAAGGGATCCAAAACCTAGTGCAAAACTCAAGGAATCCACTGAGTATCTCAATTGTTCTGTTGCCTATATCACTAATATGGATATTCAAGTACCAAAAACTTACAATAAGGCCAGATTTGTGGTTGGATCCCATAACAAAGGAAATTAAAATGCTAAAATTACAAGATGTATTTGAGGTTGTGCCTAGACCATCTGGTAAAAATATAGTAGGGTCAAAATGGGTATTTGTAGTAAAGTGGAATGAAAAGGGGGAGATTGAGAAAAGAAAAGAGACAGTAGTAAAAGGTTATACTTAGGTGATTGGAGAGAATTACGATGAAACCTATGTTTCAGTGGCAAGACTTGAATCCATTCACCTAGTATGTACAATAGCAGCCTCTCGACAGCTTTGATTATGGCAGATCGACTTCATTTCAGCATTTCTCAATAGCGAAAATGTGTTTGATGTATACATGAAACAGCCTAGAGGTTTTGAGAAAGGAAGAAAAGACCATATCTGGAAATTGAAGAAAATATTATATAGTACTATGCAAGAAGCCCATGACTGGACTGAGAACCTGAATAAGACTTTTCAAGGTCATGGCTACTATAAATCATGTGCTGATCCTCAAATACGCTCCAGGATGCTCAATAACAAACTCACTTTAACATCTACATGGACAGATAATATACTAGATGTTTCATCTACTGCCAAAGGTGAAAAACTAGCCAAATATGAACTTGGATCAAGCTATGAGATAAAGAATATAGGGGAGGCAAAGCTAATATTAGGAATGCGTATCATACGAAACAAGAATGGAGACGTTACCTTAACCCAAAAGGCTTACAGTGAATGCATGCTTGAGTATTTCAAGATGAATTACTGTGCACCAACCTCTACCCCACTATCTCCTGGGAGCTCACTATCAATAGATGACTGCCCAACAACATCACAGGAAACCAGTGAAATAGCAAAAACTCCATACTGTGAGGCATTAGGGTCATTGATATGGCTGTAAATAGCAACTCGTCCTAACCTAACATATGCTGTAAATATTCTGTCCCAATTTTCACATAACCTTAGTAGATCCTATTGGAACGTATTGAAGCATACAGTTGTATATGTGAAAGGAACTATTGATTATGGAATTACATATAGAAGAGAAAGAACATTGAACCTTATAGGCTATGTGGACTCAGATTATGCAGGCTGCAAAGACACAAAACATTCAACAGAGGGAAATGTCTTTATTATTGCAGGTGGACTGGTATCTTGGGAGAGCAAGTGCCAAGAGACAGTGGCACTATCTATAGTAGAGTCAGAATATATGGCCTTCACATGTGCAATGGCTCAGACATTGTGAATGATAAAATTCTTCGCTGAGATTGGTCTACCTATGACCAATCCAATTACTATCTATGCAGACAATAATGGGTCTATTTCCAATAGCACAAATGACAAGAACTATTGCCAAACAAAGCACATTGACGTAAAATTCCACTTTGTAAAGGAATATATGAAGAAGGGGGAGATCATGTTTACATATATCCCATCTTCAGACAACCTTGCTGATTTATTCTGTCACAAACTTCATTCGGCCATATCTCTATCAATTCTTCATTGATTCTCACGGTCTCAATGGCTACAGAAAGCCCTTGAAAAGACCTTTCAATTGATACCAGTCATGTCTCGAGGCAATCAATAATGGCCGAGATATTAGGCAGATCAACTAGTAACCACTATGGTACTGTTTATTAAATTGCCAATATCTCGGAAACTGCCATGATCTAAGCTTCGCTTTTAGGCATCAGAGAAGCCCTCTTCATACTGCTTAGAATGAGTTTAAAATGGCGCTGAGGCAATTAATATTAGTGGAGATATGAAGGCCTCAATGTTTGCACATGGACTTTATTAATTACCCATAGATAGTCATCTGTTCTTTTCTTAGAACAAAGGACAGCCTCCATATGGTTAAGTTA
>Ga0153964_1000355_pt1 | contig 10316 bp, 11 predicted proteins | sample TSFL048MetaG_FD_104726 | JGI IMG/M metagenome (GOLD analysis project Ga0153964, IMG submission 104726) | Attine ant fungus gardens microbial communities from Florida, USA - TSFL048 MetaG | ecosystem: Host-associated > Fungi > Mycelium > Unclassified | place: USA: Florida, Withalacochee... | reverse complement strand
TCTTCCTTAGAAGGAACTCTACATCACAACAAATGGCACCGTGGTGGCAATTGGGCTTGGATTCATCAGTCTCTACTCCATTCAGGACCTCAAAATGCATGACAAGCAACTAGTCTTGCCACTGCATCGTATTAAGATGGCTTGGGATGACATTTCTCAACCGATCTTTGATCGAGGTTTTAATTGGATGGTCATTCTCTGCATGCTCGAGTATCTCCTCATACGATTGCCTCAGGATCCGGACAGTCCTCCTTGTATCGTTACACTCGGTCATGACGTTGTTGATGATGGCCCCGGATGGGTTTCTGGCTTGACGAGAAGCGACGCTGCTCTTACTATGTGTCGTGACTCGACTGCCAAAATTATAACATATTCTTGGGATGTTGAGATGAAACACTGCGCGTTTCGGATAAAATATTTCACGATTCCTGGGATCAGTGATTGTTCAAGACGGTTTTTTAACACTGGACTGGACATGGCCAGTGGACGACTTACGTTCATTGATCATCACCAGGATCAACGGAGGTGTATAGTTTTTGACACCGTACCACCAGTTGTACCTGTAGACAATACAAGTGTGCTGTTATAGAGAATGCTATTCCTATCCTTTTTTTAAGTCATGCTATCTAACATTGTCAGATACTATCACGTATGCGTCAAAATAATCAGAATTCGGTAGGTTGATTGTCAAATCACAATTGTAGCCCATTCATGGTAGTCGCTAGATCATCCTGATCCGCATTGTCATCCTCCTGGTCCTTCTTGGCCTCATCCCAATCCTCATCTTCATCCTCCTGGTCATCATCTTCATCCTCCTGGTCCTTCTCTTCTGTTTCTTCTCCAATATCTTCAGGCAATTCTTTATGTCCATCCCGGTAGACCTCCCGTTTTTGAGGGTCGTCTTCTGATTCATCAGGAATTGAAATCTTTTGATGACATCTTTGGAAACAAGATCTGAAAATATGAGCTCTTCAAGCATAGGCCCTGGTAGCCCGAGCTTGGATCTTATATCAGCCAATGCCAGTATTTGTTTGTGGGACTATGAACATACCCAGAGTGTCAATAGCGTGACAACATCATTAGTCCTATTACGCTTGGTGTTGTCCAGGACTTCAGTAACATGAGAAATAGCAGAATAATTATTGACAACACCGAAGACCCAATGTTGTCCACTTGTTAGGCAGAATTTCATGACATAGCACTTACGTCGGCCATAGTGCCCTCTGGAATTCGATTTAGTTGATTTCAAAGATGAATGAACAATAATACGCACGCCAAACAACAAGTTGAAATTGCCTGGTACAAATTTGACGGGTCAGCTAAGATAATCAATCATCAATCAGGTGTATAAAGAAGACATACACAACCCACCCATTGATGAGGTGAAGCATGACCGACTTTTTGCTTCTATTATTAAAGCCTCCAAACCACTCTTGTCGTGGAACAAGGAAATCACCTCTGTATTCATGTATGTAACAAATTCTGGGTATGTCTTGTTGACTAAGAGGCTAAGTGATTTGAAAAAATGCCAAAATCAAGAAATAACATACAGTCTGTCAATTTAAGTTCGTCCAGAGTTGGAGTCTCGACCCCAGGATTCTGTACCAAGAAATCTTGTTTCTTATTTTGATCTTGCATAGTAATGGCTGAAACCAAGTAATCGGTGCGACCTGAAATGTAGGTCCTATTTGTATGGCTTCAATGTCCACATCTAACTTCAACTGCCTGGTGCCAGGCATCCAAACGGGAAAGCCAGGTCTCTAAAATCTCAAAACCAACTCGGTCGGGGGCAAGAATAAGACTAAGTGTTGTAAATTGAAGCAGGTTCATTTTCCTTCAGACGTCTCCAAGCTCTCATGTTCTTTGATTGATTATCTAATTGACACTTAGTAAGCAGGTAGTTGTGCCACATAGTAGAACTTGGAAACCTCAGTTCAGTGTTTACAGGAACTGAGGTATATTTCAATCTTCCTTATTTGATGTAAAGATAGCTGATTGTATCTAGACTTTTGTCTGACAGGTACAATATAATTTAGTTCAGTGTTTACAGGAACTAAGACTTTTGTCTGACAGCTTCTGTCAATCTCTGTCTTGTTGAGGGACTGTGATCAGGAGCATCACAACAGCCATTATGTCCCCAATAATTTTCTTGATCATCTGCTTATTCATTTTCAGTCTCCCCTAGCTACAAGTACTCCACTGTGTTGGAGTTTCTACATTCTACAGTAAATATATGCATACTTACAATCTGGTATTTAGGTAGTTACTCTGTATCCCTGAGATTCAGTCTTCATCTCTGGATCTCAGTTCCATGTAGTGACTTAGCCTGGATGACTTAATTACTCTCCAAGTCTGAGTTGACAAGGAGAACTCAATGGAGTTCCCATTAGATTTTCTATACTACTTATACAACTACTATATGGTCTATGCACTACTTTTCCACACTCATCATGTGATATCATGTGATGTGACCCTGTGACCTTCCATTTCATGTGACTGTAACTTGTGAAACTTGTGACATGACACTTTCCCATACTCCTTCCTGTGTAGTAAGTCCAAAAGAAAAAGAAATATAAATAATAACTTAGTCATTTTGCCAAGTCATGACACCACCCTCTCTTAAGTTTCCTTGTTCTGAGGATTTTTACAACTCATAATGTGGGTCAATCATGTTGCCCATTTCTTCATCATTATCTTCTGTCTACTCTCTAATTTCTGATTTCTCTTGCTCAATTTCTTCCTCTTTGATTGTCTTCAGAGCTTGTTTTCTTCTGCTTTGTCTACCTTTCCATTGCTTTCAATTCTGCTCTAACCTTCCCTAATATTCTTCATTGTATCTTTTGTCTGACCACCCAAATAGTTTCTTTGCTATAAATCTCCCTGGCAATTCTTCTCTCCTAAATGCTCCTTCTTCCTTTTTCTTGACATCTCTTATCTTCTATATTCTACCAATATTCTTTCTCAAATTCTTTTACTGCTTCCTTGGTATTTTCTAAATTCTCCTTTCCTTCCCAAGTGTTTAATTCTACTGTAAACCCTTTCTATCTCACTAGGTACTTGTCCTTTTCTCTTATTCACTATTTATTCAAGATTCTCTCTATCTTCCACTCTTCTTCTCCCTTGATTATAACTGGAGCTGGTTGCTCTCTTTTTTGTCCCTCTACTTGTTCTACATATCTCTGTATTCTACTAACATTGACTACTAGGTGTATTTTTACAGTACTAGGTAGTTCTAATTTTATTGTGTTCGACAATATGATTTTCTTTACCTTATAAGGCCTAACAAATCTTTTTGTCAACTTCTCCATTCTTCTACCAATCATTTGATATTTCAGGTCTTTAGTACTCACCATTACCAAGTCCCCTACTTTATACTTGTCTACTTTTCCTCTTTTCTTGTTTGCATATTTCTTTATCTCTTCTTGTGTTTTTTCCAGTACTACTTTTGCTTTCTCTTAGATTTCTTTTGTTTTTATCACAAATTTTTTTGCTCCTTTGTATTTTCCTTTTCTTCTTTCCTTGAAACCCATCCTGGGATCTTGTTTGTAGTTTGCCTTGAAAGAAAATGTTCTAGTACTAGAGTGCACTTTATTATTATATGTGAACTCTGCTATTCCCAACTATTCTGGCCACTGTTTTTGCCTATGATCAATAAATATTCTTAGGTACTGTTCCAGCTCTTAATTAACTCTGTCTGTCTGTCTATCTGTTTGAGGGTAGAATACTGTTGACAATTTACTTTTGATCCCCAACATCCTATTCACTTCTCTCATTAGTTCTACTGCAAATTGGGGTTCCCTATCTGAAATAATACTTTTGGGTAACTTATATAGCTTTTACACATTGTCTCTAAACAACCTAGCTAGCCCTTTTACTAATGTCCTTTCTATAGTAGAGATAAAATGTACTATCTTTGTCAATCTATCAACTACTACTAAAATTAAATCATATTCTTGAGCTAAAGGCAACTTGGTGATAAAGTCTACCAATATGTATATCTAAGGTTTTTCCAGAATTGAATTGGATATTAATTTGCCAGCTGGTGGTTCTATGCGGTTTTTGTTCCTTTGGCAGGAATCACACTCTTCCACATATTGCTTTACTTCTTTCATAACTCCTGGCTACCAAAAGTTTCTAGTGACCAACTTCATCATCTTCCATTGTCTCCATATCCTCCTACTGGCATATTGTGATGTAACCTAATAATTTCTGCTCTTACTTTGTTGTCTTTAGATACATAAACTTTTCTTTCCTTATATATTATATCATCTACCTCTCTTCATTCTTCGTCTCTTAATATTTTTACCCCTGCTTTTTTTATCTCTTCTACTGCTTTTACTACTTCATTATCTTTTACTTTAGACTGTCTTACTTTTTCTAGTAAATCTACTCCTTCTACAATTATTTCCACCTTCTCTGCCTTTCTCATCTCTAGTCATTCAGGTTTTACTAATATTTCATTCTTGTTGTCCCTTTTTACTTCTACTTCCTAGTTTAGTCTTTTACTTAGACTATTTACCTTTCCCATCTTACTTCCTGGAACATGCTTTAGTGTTATGAGAGCCCCAAAAAGGAAATAGTTTCCTGCGCATTCAAACACTTAATCTGCAACCTTGTCAAGAACAGAATTATGAAAGATAAAGAAGCAAAGTAATAGATAAAAGTACTCTCCAGAATGGAGTAATATACTATATCAGAAAACAATATTACTTAACAATAGTGTAAACTCCAAAGGAAGACTCTGGTGGAAGGTAAAAGACGTTGGAGCAGAGTATGACTTAATGAACAATCTTGGCTTTAACTTATGTGTTGTGCCCTAGTCTCTAGTCATAAGGTGGTCATGTATTTCAGAGTAGAGGGAAGTCATCAGAGAAAAGGTTCTAAGGAAGTGAACTAGGAATCTGAAGTAGACAGAAAGAGAGTTAGGACTAGATGACATTAATTTACAAACTGAGGAATTATACTATAACTACTCAGTACTTATAAGTAGTTCGGAATAGGAGGAAAGTAGTCTACTATACTATTTTACTATTATTAATTTTAGGAGAATTATTAGGAGAAATCAATTATATAATTATTATATTTCTGGAATATGACAGTATCTCCCCTTTAAGGCTGAGCCCTCGAAGCTTCTATGCATAAGCAATTTAAATATCACCTGACTCCAGTTTTAAAAATCTTTCTTTGCAGACTTTTAACCTGAACTTTACTACCATGTTGTTCAATGCTACCCCTATTACTAATTTTTCTGACTCTGATGATGAGTGCTATGAGGCTGAATTAGCCAGAAGATGTGCTGAGACAGAGGTCCTGCTCTGAGAGCAAAAAGAAAAAGAATGGCTTGAGCATTAAGCCCAAAAAGAGACAAAAATTACAGAGTGGAAAAGGTTGGAGGAAAAAGTGTGCAGAAAACAAGAAGAGGAAGATGTATGGCAGAAAGAAGAGGAATGCTAGAGAGATCTGGCTCACCGTCTAAAAGCAGATTACGTCACCACTATGAAACAACAACAGTGCAAAAATTGGGTGAAGACTTTCTTGCCTCCTTTATCTCCTCTTTCTGGTGAGGAGATGAATCTCATTAATCTCCTATCTCTGACCAAGAGGCAATATGTTCATTATTTGCCCAAGAAAACTCTGGAAGCCTATCAACGATGTAAGGAATTGGCAAGAGAAATGGGAATGTCCATTGTTGGTAGAGAAAGTCCTTATGAGAGGTGTATGGACTTTGGAATACTTTGTATTCCCCAAAATTTACCATAAGTATTTTTTTGAATTATTCTTCCTCTGCTAACTCTTGTAGTCACGTGACTTCATGCGCTTCCTGTGCCAAGGCCAAGGCAATCTATAAGTCTTTTGACGTGGATAAGGCATGAGTAAAGGCAAGGACAGAAGCAATTCAAAGGTCAAGAGTAAGGAGGACAAAATAACAAATAGACACAAAGTAGAAGGCAGATATATCAAGGAAGTTAGATGAGTTGAGCAAGTTGCAGGGATTAAGGAAGGATATCTATAGGATTGCAGTGGCAATGGAGAAGCTGGCTAGTATAGAGAGCTAGGATTTCGAGGAGGAACAGTTTTTGTGGCTAGCATCCAAGGGAGAGAAGACAGAAGTGCAGGAAAGTAGTGAAAAAGGAAAACAGAAGGAGGAAAGGATAGCCAGATCAAAGGGTGAGAACAATGGAATGGAGAGTATGGAGGAAGGAAGTAATAGTTTTTCTCCAGTCACATATTCTGTTAGCACTGGAATCTTGTAATTTTTTCTTTGAATTTTATTTTATTTTCTGTGGGTGTAAGTGAAAATAATTGATGTACTAGAATACATGTATTATACATTTGCAGTAGAAGCTTTATGAGGATACTAGTAGATGAACCTTGTAACAGAGACTACTTTTGAATACAAGTATTAGATTGCAACAGAAACTGCAGAGCAGAATATAAGTAAGCGAGTCAGTGTAACAGAAACTATACTTCAAGATGTGTAAGTACTCAAAAAAAATTTTTTTTTTTTTTTGAAGCAGGATTGAGTACAGAGTTATGGTGCTAAGAAATAGAATAAAGAGTTTTTTAAGGTCGTAATGGTCCCAGTTTAGACAAGTACTTGAGATGGAAATTGTTCAGTAGTTTCTTTACATGTTTCAATTCTGTTGCTGGTAACTATTTGGAGTTGTTGTTGGTATCTTTGTATCCTAGCCATATAACTTTGTAGAGCAGTTTACATGCCCTCTAGCAGTCTATTTTGGAGTCAACTATTTTGGAGATTTTGTATTCTGGTTCTCCATTAATGACTACAGGTACTAACAGAGGTTCAGAATGCTACTGGAAAATGTTGGGTATGGCTGGTTTGAGCATAGAGACATAAAACACAGGATAAATAGCCCTTATGGTGTCTAGAAGGTGGAGTGTAAAGAATTGCAGACTAGGCTGAGCAATTATCTGTATTTTTCAGAGTTTCTTTGATGGATGAGTTGTCCAGAAGTACTGCAATCTGATGAATACTGATTGTTTGACTTAAAAGTCTAGTGGTTGTTATCGACGAAAGTTGGCAGAGGGTTGGTATTGTCTTTGGACTTTGGCAATTTCCTCTTTGAGTATGCCTTGTAGTTCATCAAGGTCAACTATGAATTCATGGGTACAAAAGAAAGCTATATCTCATTCTGGGTATACCATGAGATTAGGGTGGTACCCTTTGTTAGCAAAGAATGGAGAGACACTAGTAGTAGTACTAGGAGTATTGTTGTAAGCAAATTCTACTAGGGGTAATAGTTCTGACTAGTTGTTCTATTGGTAGTTGCAGTATATATGAAGGTACTATTTCAACGTCTGGTTGGTCTGTTCTGCTTGACCGTTTGCCTCTAAATGGTATCTACTGGTAAACTGAAGTCTCATATTTAGAGCAGTTCCTAGGGAGTGGAAGAAGTGAGAAACAAACTCTAAGCCATGGTCAGACATAACATAAGACAGAACTCCATGTTTTGAAAAGACATAGATGATGAAAAGGTATGCTAATTCTGCTGAAGTGATAGTATCATGAGTGGAAATGAATATGGCTTGTTTTGACAGGTGGTCTACTATTACTAGGATGGTGTTGAAACCAGAGGAGGAAGGAAGTTTCTCAATAAAGTCCATAGAGATTGAATTTCATGGGCGTTCTGGAACAGAGAGTTGTTGAAGGGATCTGTATGGTCTATGCCACTGTGGTTTGGTTCTCATACAGGTAATGCAAGACTTACAAAACTTTTGTATGTCATCACAGATGTTTGACTAGGTATAATATCTCTGTATAAGTCCCAGTGTCTTATTCTGGCCCAGATGTTCTACTAGAACATAGTCATAGTGATACTGGAGAACTTGGAGGCATAAGTTGGTGTGATCTGGAGCATACATTTTGTTGTCAATTCTGAGGAAACCTGCATTGTCCTTTAACCAACATTTTTCTGGATGGAGTAAATGATTGGAGATAGAAGAGTCGGAGGGAAGTGCTGCCAGAATGTCAGAATAGAGTTGGTTTTGATCCAATATTGTGGCTGTGCAAAGTGTCAAAGTGGTGAGGATGGTTGCTTAGAGAGATGCTACAATTTTTTTATGAGTAAAGACTAGACAGAAGTTATGAGGGTTCACTGAAGTATAGCTATTATCTCTTTTTTTTGGATAGATGTCCCATTGTCTAGTTAGAGCATCCAGTTTGGTGCCAAGACATCCAGGACAAAAGTGAATTACGAGGTTGAATTGTGAGAGGTACTCTAACCATCTTGCTTGTTAGTGCATTAGAATCTTGGTTGTTGAGAAATATTCCAAGTTCTTGTGATCCATTACAATATTGATTGGTACAGTGAACCCTTAATAGTGTCACCAAGTTTTGAAGGCTTCAAATATTGCAAGTAATTCTTTATCATGGACATCATAGTTGAGTTCCGGAGTGGAAAACATCTGGAAGTAAAAGGCTACAAGGTGGATCTCATTATCTTTAGTCATAATAGAAAGAATAACAACAAGAGCATAGTCTGAGGCATCAGTTTCCACAACGAGCTGTATATCCAGAACCCAATGTATAAGAATAGGAGCGGAGGTGAAGGTTTGTTTCAGGACATTGAATGCCCTTTTACATTTGTCGTCAAAATTCCAAGGAGTATCTTTTCTAGTAAGACAAGTGAGCAGAATGACTATGTCTGAATAATTGAAAATGAAACGTCTGTAGAAGTTGGCAAATCCTAAGAAGGACTAAATGTTCTTTACTTTCTTTGGTTCTAGCTACTACTGAATGGTTTTTACTTTAGCATTGGACATAGTCAAACCAGATGGTGATAGGACATAGCCTAGATATTTCATAGAATCTGAATGGAATTCACATTTTTCTGCTTTTGCATACAATCCCGCTTTTCAGAGTTACTTCAATATCTCTTTGACATGGCTTCAGTGTTGCGTGATATCATTAGAGTAAATCAGGATGTCATTCAAGTAGACTACTATGCACACATCCAGGAGGTTGGAGAACATGTCGTTCATGAAGTGTTGGAAGGCAGCTAGAGCATTAGTATAAGGGGACACCTCCATTTCCACCTCTGAACAGCATGACAACACTCCGGAGCTACCTTAGCCTGTTTACTAGCGAACACTTAAACACACTAGTTTAGCTCTGACCCTGCTAACCCTGACACTAAGGGATATATATAATGTAGAAGTATTCCTCCAGGAGCCTTATCCTATTCTCTGAGGATTCTTCTGGAGGTGAGTTGTATCATAAACACTAACTGTAATATTAGCTGAGGATTCTCCTGGAGTCTTGTGCCCAGTCGCCCTGACAGCAGAATAGGATCTTAAAGCAGAGCCTTGGACTATCCCAGTAGACAGCTACCCAATAGGTCGCCCTCTCCTGTCATACCCAGCCCTCCGAAAATTTTGCTCTTCAGATGTCATTGCCCTCAAACACCCCTCAAGGCGTAGCTGATGCCTTAGGATACCTGCAACACCATCTGCAGGAGCTCATGGAGAGACAATATGTCTCCGAAAGTAACATTAACTCTACCTTGGCAGCCCTGACTGCACAGTTACAACAGCTCACACAGTTAGTAGCTAACCCCCCTCTCTCTCTTCTGGCCATACTGAACACACCTCCCCCACCCATACAATCCCCTCCAGCATCTCCGTCTCCTGCTTCACCGACATAACGAACATGCCCCAAGCTCTCCTGCCCTTCAGACTTCAACGGAGAACACCACAACGGTCACACATTTCTGAACTCTTGCTCCCTCTATATACGCCTAGCCCTGGAGCAGTTCCAAGACGAACAGGAAAGAATTCTCTGGGCCCTCACGTTCTTCAAGAGAGGTCATGCTGCCAAGTGGTCCGAAAATGTATTTCGTCAGGAAGCAGACACCAGCATTTTCCCCATCCAAACCTGGGGAGAATTTGAACAACAATTCTGGCTGCATTTCTTCCCTGCAAATGTAGAAGCGAACGCAATCAACGCCTTGGAAGGAACTTCCTACCACCAAGGAAATTGGACGGTGGACAACTATTTAGATAGCTTCCAAGCCCTGGTCTCTGATGCAGGTTATATGGACCCCCAGACATTGGTGGTGAAATTTCGACAAGATCTCAGAGTAGGCATACAAAGGCAGATCGCCACCATGCCTTACGGACGGCCAGCCGACACCGACCCGGATGCGTTGTTACGCCGCTAGAGAATTTTCTGTGGAAATGTAGCATGGGATAAAAGTTATAACCCTGGATTTTGCTATTGGAATCCACTCTAGAGACTTCCTACAAGCCCCAGACATAATCTAGACCCAAGATTGGGTACTTCTCTTAAGTAGTGA
>Ga0153964_1000352_pt1 | contig 10329 bp, 7 predicted proteins | sample TSFL048MetaG_FD_104726 | JGI IMG/M metagenome (GOLD analysis project Ga0153964, IMG submission 104726) | Attine ant fungus gardens microbial communities from Florida, USA - TSFL048 MetaG | ecosystem: Host-associated > Fungi > Mycelium > Unclassified | place: USA: Florida, Withalacochee... | reverse complement strand
TTTATTATATGTTATTATATAATTATCAATAATGTTAACTCTCCTTCTCAATGCTGTGTTCTCACAGCTATGTGAGTTCTTTTCTTTTGTGTGGTAGAGGTTGTTGGCTAGTTCCCAGGTGTTTTCTTTATGTAGTAATGTCATGACTCAGTCAAATGGCCAAGTCAATATTTATTTTTCTTTTCTCTTCTTTTTCCTTTCTCCTTTTTATTCTCTTTTTATTTTATTTTATTTTAATTTCTAAAGATTGGACATGCAGAAGAGTTAGATGAAAAGGAGCATACAGGACTTGACAAATAATAGTAAATAGAGGAATGTGTATAAGTAGTATATAGAAATTGAATAAGGACTCTATTGAGTTCTTCTTGTCAACTCAGATAAGAAGAGTAATTAAGTTATCTTAGACTAAGTTGCTATAAGCAATTCTCAGTAAATTTTGTATAAGTATGTACTATTTTTTTGTTTGGCATCCTGTCATGCCCCTATGACACCACATGACACTATAGCCTTACAAAATACTCATCTGAATATTTACATCAGTAATTCTCTTTCTTGGACTTAGGGTAGTTATAGCATAGCTGAACTTTTACTCATATTGACTCATTCTCAACTGGACTCTATATTAAGTAGCTAGACTAGTAAATTTTCCCTTAGCTTTGTTATCCACTAAGTCAGTTCCTCCTTGTCTAGTCATCTATCTCCCAATTCTCACAAAATACTAGTTGCTAAAGTAAGTGAGCACAGAGAAAGACACAACTTAAGAAGTTGAGGTTATACTCATCTTCTATTCAGGAGCCAGGACTTGACAGATCCACTATGAAGTTGACTTTCCATTTTAGTCTATTATCTATGATATCCAGGTCTAGTAGTAGAAATAGTTGTTGGCCAGGTAGTAGAGAAATATAAAGCTCTAAGTGTCACAAACTTTATTCAGCCATATCTCCATCAATTCTTTGATGATTCTCATGGTCTCAATGGCTATGGAAAGCCCTTAAGAAGACCCTTTGATCAATGCTAGTCATGTCTCAAGGCAATCAGTATTGGCCAAGATATTAAGCAGATCAACAGGTAACCACCATGTTACTGTTTATTAAATTGCTAATATCTTGGAAACTGCCATGATTAATGCTTCAGTTCTAGGCTCAGCAAAAGCCTTCTTTATAATGCTCAGAATGAGCCTAGAACAACCTCAAGGCAATTAATATTAGTGGAGATATAAAGTCCTCAATGTTTGCACATAAACATTAATTAATTACCCATAGATAGTCATCCACCTTTAGTTAGAACAAAGAACAGCCTCCATATGGTTAAGTTATTGCTATTTTGAGTACAAAGGCACTACCATATATAGAAAAATAGGTAGTAGCATATAATGGCCTGTCCTAGTATACAGACCATTACTTTCCTGTATATAAGGACTCATAGTCTAAGGATTAGACCTCAGACTTAACAACATCTTTTGTCACCATCTAAACTTTGCTTCTAAGCCCTTTTGAGCTGTAGTATTTATAATCACAAATAAGTAAGTAACCATTTGTGATACTAAGTAATTTATATTGAATACTAGTCAGACTCAAAGGTAAATTTAATTTGTATATATTGCAATTAATAACAGTAGTGATAGTAGATAGGCCTTTTTTCTGAATCAACAATTTATTACACAGTACTTGATTGCAGTCTATGATAGCACTATGTAAAAGATAGCTATACACTCCTAGCACATGTTGTGAGTGTACCTCCCAGACCTCAACTATAGTTAGTAGTCTAGGTAGGGAATAAATTGTATACTAAATTGTAGTGACTTAACCTAAGATGACTTAATCACCCTCCTAGTCTAAGTTGACAAGGAGAACTCAATAGAGTCTAAGTTGACAAGAAGAACTTGAAAAAGTCCTCATTCAATTCCTGTATACTACTTATATACCTTTTACTATTTACTTTTATTTGTAAATTCCCATGCACTCCAATTCATCCAACTATCCCATGTGTTTAATCTTTGGAAACTAAACTAAAATAAAATAAAATAAAAATAAATATTGACTTGGTTATTTTGCCAAGTCGTGACATAGATGACAGATACCAGTATCCAAAGTATGCTTCTACCAATGTCTCAATTCTCCTCCTAGCCCTCCATACCTTGTGACTGGATTAACCTTTCTTATACGTGAATAGACACTGAAATAGGTACTCTGGTTAGACCCCCTTTTAGATAGGTACCAGTGACTTCTCAGTGAGATGAAGCTCTATGAAAAGAGCCTATATCAGTTCATTCCACTAATAGCACAATTCTTTGTCAATGCCCAACTTATGTGACTTTCTGCAATGGTAAAAGTAAAGCAAAGGTAGCCCACTCATATTTTGAGTGTTGGGGCTCTACTGTTGAGTTTTTGATTAGGGGATTACAAAACCACCTAAATAATATTAGCAACTGACTTAAGATCCTAGCCTAGGGCTTAGACCAGGGAGCTCTTCAGGGTTAGAAGACAACTCAATAGAGTCTTCTATCACAAATGGTCATTTACTAATTTGTGATTATAAATGCTAGAGCTCAAAAGGGCTTAGAAGCAAAGTTTAGATAGTGATAAAAGATGTTGTTAAGTCTGAGATCTAATTCTCAGACTATGAGTCCTTATATACATAATTGTGATAGTCTGTGCACTAGAACAGACCATTACATACTACTACCTATTGTTCTACATATAGTAGTGCCTTTGTGCTCTAAAATGTGATAACTTAACTATATGGAGGCTGTCCTTTGTTCTAATAAAAGACAGATGACTATCTATGGGTAATTAATTAATATCTATGTCATGACTTGGCAAAACAGCTAAGTCATTATTTATATTTCTTTTCTTTTCTTTTCTTTTCTTATTGGACTTACAACTACAAGATGGAGCATGGGAAAGTATCACATGACTTTGTCACAATATCACAATGGTGTGATGGAGTGTCACAGATGGTCACAGTCACAGTGTGTCACATGACTAGAGTAACATGAGGACCATGGGAGAGCAAGCGCATAGCCACAGTAGTAAAAGTGTATAAGTAGTAGAGAAATAAGCGAGAACTCCATCGAGTTCTCTTTGTCAAACTCTGAACAAAGAGACAGTTGGCTTAATTCCAGTCATTAGACTTTAGACGCTGACAATCTATGTACAAACATTAAGGACTTCATATCTCCACTAATATTAATTGTCTCAGGATTGTTCTAAACTTATTCTGAGTATTATAAAGAGGGCTTCTGTTGAGCCTAGAACCAAAGCATTAATTATGGTGGTTTCTGAGATATCAGCAATTTAATAAATAGTATCTGTTATGACTTAGCAAAACAGCTAAGTTATTATTTATATTTCTTTTCTTTTTCTTTTTTTCTTGGACTTGCTATATAGAAAGAAGTGTAGGAAGTGTCACACAGTCACAGTCACATGATAGGAAGTCATGAAATGATGGGTGTGGGAAAATAGTGCACAGACCATATAGTAGTTGTATAAGTAGTATAGAAAATCTAATGGGAACTCTATTGAGTTCTCCTTGTTAACTTGGACTTAGAGAGTGATTAAGTTGTCTAGGCTAAGTCACTATATCTTCTCCCTCAATTATTACTGGCATTGGCTGCTCCTTCTTTTACCCCTCTACTTGTCCTATGTATCTGCATATTCTACTCACATTAACTACCAGATGTATTTTTACTATACTAGATAGTTCCAATTCAACTGTGTTTGGTAATACAATTTTTTTAATTTTGTATGGGCCTACAAATCTCTCTATCAGCTTCTCTATTCATCTTCCAACCATTTGATATTTTAGATCCTTAGTACTCAGCATTACCAAGTCTTTTACTTTATACTTGTTGACTTTTGTTCTTTTTTTATCCACATATTTCTTCATCTCCTTCTATGCTTTGCTTAGTGCCATCTTTGTCTCTTTTTGGATCTTCTTCATTTTTATTACAAATCTTTCTGCTCCCTCATATTTCTCTTTCTTCCTCTTCTCAAATCCTATTCTTGGGTCTTGTTCATAATTTGCCTTAAAGGGCGACATTCTAGTACTAGAGTATACCTTATTGTTGTATACAAACTCTGCTGTTCCCAACTATTCTGGCCATTATTCTTGCCTATAATCAATAAATATTCTTAAGTACTGTTCTAACTCCTGGTTAACCCTCTCTATTTGTTTATCTGTCTAAGAGTAGAATGCTATCGATATCTTACTTTCAATTCCCAACATTTTATTTAACTCTTGTATTAAACCTACCATAAATTGAGGTCCTCTATTAGAAATAATACTCTTGGGTAACCCATATAGCTTCTACACATTGTCTCTGAATAACCTAGCTAGCCCCTCTGCTAATGTCTTCTCTATAGTTGGTATAAAGTAAACTATCTTAGTTAATCAATTCACTACTACTAGAATACTGTCATATTCTTGAGCTAAAGGCAACTTTGTAATAAAATCTGCCGATATATGCATCCAAGATTTCTCAGGTATTGAATTAGACATTAACTTTTTTGTTGGCTGCTCTGTGTAGTTTTTGTTTCTTTAGCAAGCATTGCATCCCTTCATATATCACTTCACTTCTTTAGTTATTCCTGGCTACCAAAAGTTTCGAGTAACTAACTCTACTATCTTCTACTATCCTCTATGCCCTTCTACTAGTATATCATAATATAGTTGGATGATCTCTGCTCTTAACTTATTATCTTTAGGTACATATACCTTTCCTTTCTTGTATATTATACCTTCTACTTCTCTCCATTCCTCATCTCTGAGCATTTTTACTCCTGCCTGTTTCATTTCTTCCACTGCTTTTACTACTTCATTGTCTTTCACTTTAAACTACCTTACTTTCGCTAGTAGGTCTACTTCTTCTACAATGATTTCTACCTTTTCTGTCTTTCTTACTTCTAACCACTCATGTTTTACCAAAATCTCATTCTCATTATGTCATGACTTGGCAAAATGGCTAAGTTATTTTCTATTTTTATTTTCTATTTTTATTTTCATTTATTTAGTTAAATTACTACTATGAAGGTAAAGTATGGGAAAGGAGTCACATCACAATCACAAAGTTACAAAAGGTATGACATTGGTCACAGATTGGTCACATAACATGTCACAGTCACAACACATGATGGGGTAATCATATAATGGGTAATATGAGGACTATGGGAGGTAAAGTGCATAGCCACAATAGTAGTTGTATATATAGTATAGAAAATCAAATGGAAACTCTATCAAGTTCTCCTTGTCAACTCGGATAAAGAGGGTGTCTAAGTTATCTTAGGCTAAGTCACTATATGTTATCTTTTCCTACTCTTATTTTCTAGTCTGGTCTCTTGCTCAGACTATTTGCTTTTCCCATTTTGCTTCCTGAAATATGCTTTAATATAAAGTCAAACCTTGATAGGTACAGTGCTTATCTAGCTTGTCTTTGGTTTAACTTTTGTACCTTCATAAAATATTTGAGGTTCTTATGGTTTGTCCAGATCTCAAATTTTGGTGTTGTTCCTTTTAGGAAATGCCTCCATGCCTCCAAGTATTTGACTACAGCCAATATTTCTTTGTTATGTATTTCATAATTTCATTCTGTATTACTTAATGATTTTGAAATAAAAGCTACAGATCTCTATAGCTCATCAGAGCACTTCATTAATAGTACCCCTCCAGTTGCATAGTTTGAGGCATTTGCCTTTACCCTAAATTCTTTGTCTAAGTCAAGGACTGTTAACACTGGTTTTGTTGTAAAGATCTGTTTGAGCTTGTCAAATGCTCATTGTTGTTGTTCTTTCCACTGCCACTTCACATCCTTTCTTGTTAGCACATTCATAGGTCTGGCTACTCGAGCAAAATATTTAATAAACCTTCTATAGTAATTTGTAAGACCCAAGAACTTTCTAACATCCTTCATGTTCTTTGGCTCTGGCCAACTGAATACCCTATCCACTTTTTCCTTTTCCATCTCTATTCATTAGGTCCTATAATAATCCCTAGGAATCTAATCTTCCTTACTTTCCACACATATTTTTACACATTTTTCTGGCTTGACATATAAGTCATTTTCTTTTAACCTCCTCAATATTTCTTTCACAATTTTATCATGTTCCTTTTCAGTTTCAGTTTCTACTAACACATTATCTACAAATACAGCAACTTTCCCTTTATTGATCAAGTCTCTTGAGATTTTGTTCATTATTGTCTAAAATATAGCTAGCAAGTTTGTCATCCCAAAAAACATTACTATTGGTTTGAAAAACCCTACATGCATTATAAACACTCCCTTCCACTCATCCCCTTCCTTTATCCTTACATTGTTAAAGCCCCACCACAAATTCATTTTTGTAAATACTTTCTTATTCCCCATGTTGTTAATTAGGTTTGTTATTAATGGCAACAGGTAGTTGTTCTTTATGATTTATTCATTTAGACTATGATAGTCTATAACCATCCTCTTACTTTTATCCTTCTTGCTCATAAAGAATACTGGTGATGTTTGAGAGGATTTTGATGGTCTAATATACCTCTTTCTTAGTTGATCATCCACAAAGTTCTGAACTTCTTTCCTCTCATTTTTGGACAAAGGGTAAATCCTTCCTTTTTGTGGTTTAAATGTCTCTTTGAGGTCTATGGCATGATCCCAAATTTTCCTTGTCAACATTCTTTTTGACTCCACCTTCCCAAACACTTTTCTCCACTTTAGAAATCTCCTAGGGACTATTTCTTCAATTTTCCTGTGGTCTGCTTCTACTTCTTCTTCCCTTCCCCAATTCTCTTTGTCATTTACTGTCCATCTGATGATCTTTTCTTCCTCTAGGGTTACTACTCTTTTTTCCTTTTTTTCCCTTTTGTCTTTTCTTTTCTTTATCTTTCTCCCACATAGTAGTGGACATCATGCTATTTTGACCTCTCCTGTTTTCCAGTTGATTTTTGGGTTATGTGCCTGCAACTATAGTATTTCCAGTATAACATTTGTCTTTCCTAAGTCATATACATTCATTCTCATTCTTTCCAAATGGCTCTTATAATACACATTCACTTCTACTTGATATGTAATAGCCCCTGCACTATTATTTGTACCATCTACATTTTGTACTTATATTGGCCTTTTTAGCTTTTGCAACTTGAACCCATGTCAAGCTGCCATTTTTCCATCCATGAACATCCCTGTTGTGCTACTATCCAAGAGCACCTTGACTATTATGCCTTCATGCATATCTATCTTTTCTACTCTAATATTTAACCACACTTTTCTTAGCATTTTAAAGGTTCTCCTAACCTCCCTTTGGCTATCTCTCTCTTTTGTTACACCTTTCAAAGCTCCTACCCATATGCCACTGTTACGCTGCAAGTGAATTTTCCATGGAAAATAACATTTGATAAGCTTTATAACAACGGATTCTTAATTGGAATTTGCTCTAGAATCCTTTCTATATTCTCAAAACGTAACACTATATGATAAGTACATTGAGCAGGTGATAATCAACCTAGAGCTTGTGTTGAGACCTCAAGAAGCAATTGAGATGAACTGGCATTGGGTTACTAAGAGAGTTACTGAGGGACTATACTCTAGATCCACTATTAGATAGACCAACTTAGAAAGATAGTAAACTTAGACTCTAAAACTAGTACTACTCAAATAAAGAACTTAGACTGATAGATTTTGTGCTTGTAAATAAGTATTGATGGCATCAGATCAATTATATTTAGATAAATGACCTCTAGGACGTGACTTGGAGATACTAGACATTTATTGAGACTTGCTAACTGCTTAACAAGTAATCAATGAAGTCCAAATTACAAAGCAGCATCAAGAGCATAATAGGAGAAGACGTGAGAATATTCTAGAAAGAAGTAGTGATAAAGACATGTCATCTTTAATAGGAAGGACTTGATGAGGGAATGCGTCATCACAAAGAAAAAGAGAGGACCACATCATCAGTGGGATTTTGGGAGGCCTTAAGACAAAAAGGAGTCAATAGAATCCTAAAAGTAGTAATAGTTTTTCTTTTATATTTGATTTCTTGAGTTTCAGGGCTTTGTAATATCTTTAATATAGTATCCAGAGTGCAGTTGGATCAGGAAAGAACCTCTTGACTCCTACCTCCATCTACACTGCCTCTGGAATTGTGAATGCAGATCTATTGAGTAAGAAGACTAGAACCAGGGGAATGTCTTAAGAAGAACACAGAATATACCCCGAACTCGATCTAGAGAGAAGATACAGATGCAACTTAGGTAAGCTTTAGAGAGGACAGCAGGCTGAGAAAGCTTGGCTAGGTGCATACTTGGATTGCATCATACCCATAAGGTTCAGTATTGGGGGTACAGACAAGGGGGCAACTGAGTATGAAGGGTCTATGAGTAATCAACTAACTGTATTTTCCAGAGGAGCTTTTGTCATAGTGTGTAAAGGTTGATATCTTAGGGAGGCTATGTGACAATGATCTAGAGAGATCTTATGATCCTTTTTATAACTACCAACATATATTTTACTAGAGCTACATATAATTCTTATTTCTCTAATTATTTATAAACCTTCAACTTTGATTATCTTCTCTTAGACCTTTAGCATGCAATTGGGAGCTGGCACATCATTATCTTGTTTATCCCAGTATGCAATTCCCTTTTGCATCCTTTTAGCAGCATAACAACATATTGGTTTCTAGTCATAGTTTTTGTTTGAAGTTAGGAATCACTAAGATAAGAGGGTTCACTATTTTACCCTTGAGTTTGTCGAAGGCATTTTTTCTTTGTCTCCCCATTTCTACTCCTTCTTTCTAGTAAGTTCCATTAACGGTTTAGCAACTTTGGCAAATATAGGGATGAATTGGCGATAAAAATTACAAAATCCCAAAAACTGTTGTACTTCTCTCTTGTCTTAGGGTTCAGACTATCCAGCTACTCCTTTGGTTTTGGTGGGATTGGTTTCTATGCTATCTTGCAATAAAATAACTCCAAGGTATTCAATTTTTGTTTGGTGGAACTTGCATTTCTTAGGGTATAGTGATAGTTTGTTATTAGCTGATATTTGTAGCACTCATCTCACTATGTCTTGATGCTCTTCCATGGTTTGGGTAAAGATTAGAATGTTGTCCATGTAGATTACAATCTTCTCTGCCATGATTAATTTGCGAAATAGAGTGTCCATCATGAGCTAAAAGGTTATAGGCAAGTTGCACATACTAAAGTACATCACCAAGGGTTTGAATAGCCCTCGATTTGTCCAAAAGGCCACTTTCCACTCATCTTCTTTTCTTATCCTCACATTATTATATCCCCATCAAATATCTAGTTTCGTGAAGTATTGGGCTTCTCATACTTTGTCAATTAGTTCTTGGATTAATGGCAAAGGATATTTGTTCTTTATTGTTGCTTTGTTAAGTTGCCAATAGTCTTGTACTGGTTATAGTGAGCCATCCTTCTTCTTTACAAAAAAGAAGGGGACTATATAGAGTGATTTGGAGGGTCAAATTCTTTCTGACTTTAAGTGTTCTTCAAGGAATTTGTCAAGTTCTTTCTGTTTTTTAACGTTTAACAGATATATCTTGTAGTCTTTTAATATCACGTTAGATATTAACTTGATGGTGTAGTCCTATTTAGATTGGTCTGGTAGTTTTTCAAATACCACTTTGTTGAAGACCCGATTATTAAAATCCTTGTATTCTTCAGGTATGTCCTCTCCAATTTCTTCTATGCTTTTATTTCTACTTTGAATATTTAACTCTTCTCTTCTCTATACTTCTTCTTCCAGGTTAATAAATAACATCTTCTCTCTCTTTTCTATCATTTCTTCTTCCATATCTTTGTCTTTTACTTCCTCTGGTTCTTTTGGTATATAGACCTTTTTATACCACTGTTGACAGTTCTGCAGACTGATTAAGGAGTTTTTCTAGTCGATGGATGGGTTATGTTTTTGTAACCAATCATATTCTAGGAATAGGTTGTGTTTGCTGAGATTCATTACCAATAATTGGATAAGCTCTTGATGATTGCTAATGGTCATATTCATTTTGATGATATCACAAATGGTCACTTACTATTTGTGATAGGTGCTTTGATACTTTAAAGAGTTCAAAAATGTGAAGTTAGACAAGTGACAAAAGATGTTGTTAAGTCTGAGGTCTAATCCTTAGACTATGAGTTCTTAAATACAGAAAAGTAATAGTCTGTGCACTAGAACAGATCATCACATGCTATTATCTATTTTTTTACATATGGTAGTGCCTTTGTGCTAGAAATAGTGATAACCTAACCATATGGAGGCTGTCCTTTGTTCTAAGAAAAGGACAGATGACTATCTATGGGTAATTAATAAAGTCTATGTGCAAACAT
>Ga0153964_1000351_pt1 | contig 10335 bp, 4 predicted proteins | sample TSFL048MetaG_FD_104726 | JGI IMG/M metagenome (GOLD analysis project Ga0153964, IMG submission 104726) | Attine ant fungus gardens microbial communities from Florida, USA - TSFL048 MetaG | ecosystem: Host-associated > Fungi > Mycelium > Unclassified | place: USA: Florida, Withalacochee... | reverse complement strand
TAGAGTTTGGCATTGCTAGGGAGTTGAGCTATACAAGGAGGATTCAAAGTCTTATATCTGATCACATAGTCAAGAGTACTACTGTGAGAATAGTCTAATCATATAGCCAGAGAGTACTACTATAAAGACAACTTTGAAACAAGAAGTTAGAATGATACTAGATAGGCAGAACTTGTCACACCCTGGTGATACCACATGACTAAGACCTTTACTTAGCTGCTTATCTTAGCAGAGAGCCCCCCAGTACCACACAACTATACAGAACCATTTGGTTTCTATCAAACTCATGACTAATCTTTGGATAGATAGTATCTACTATGTACACGAGACTGAATGTGGGAGTGATGGCACTGACACATAGTTCAACTTTTCACATGCCCTCTCTTTTCACTCAAATTCACTCAAAAATTCTATAAAATTCAAATAAATTCACAATAAATTCAAATAAATTAGGATAAATTAAAATAAAATTGGAACAGGCAGTGAGCAAAGCAAGCTGGCTGTGGCCTTACTGTTGGAGGAAGGGAGCAAAGTGACCTGACTTACAATAGTGCAAATTAACAGTAAAGGAAGGGAGCACAGCGACCTGATATACAATTTGCGAGTTGACTATGGCCTTACTGTTATAGGAAGGGAGCACAGCGACCTAACTTACAACAGTGCAAATTACCAGTAAAGGAAGGGAGCATAGCGACCTGACTTACAATAGTACAAATTACTAGTGAAGAAAGGGAGCACAGCGACCTGATGGACAACACTATCTGCAGCTGCACAGACCATTGTTGGAAGAGAGCAAAGTGACCTGATAGACAACACTATCTGCTGCTGCACAGACCGTTGTAGGAAGGGAGCATAGCAGACTGACTTCAACACAAACTTAATAACACAGAATTAGTAAAGGGTTCAAGAAGGGCCAGAGGCCCTGATGAAAACCTCGTTTATAGTAACTAGACTAGCATAAAACCTTTAGCTTTGTCATCAACTTAGTCTGCTCCTAGTCTGGTCTCATCTGTTGATCCCTCTCTATTCAATCAATTAATACCATTTTTCTTCTTCAAAAAACCAAGTACAAGTATAGAAGACAGATATGTTTATTGAAGACTTATCTTATTTTCAACCTTCTTAGAAGTCAGGACTTGACAGGACTTAGGACCAGAACTAGAACAGTAGTCTAATACAGAGAATCAGGTTTCAAATAAGATCACCACTACAATGGTTCATTAGCAGAGTTTTATTCAACTTTCCTTTTACATTTAAATTTGAATTCATTTCCCCACAAATTTGCACAAAGGACATTGTGCTGAAACATATCTTATTCATCTTAAAACTTATATTCACTGCTATCTAAACCATAGTCAAAGAACTTTACAGGACAAAAGGAGAATAGAAGTACCACTAGCAAAATAGCTTCTTTAGTATCTAGACTGGCAAATAGGGATAGAGAAAAATAACAAGGACAAAGTATTACTAAAGAAGGATCAGCTGAAAGTAAGGGCCATACAAGTGATAGAAGTAGTAATAGAAGGAGTTGACTTGCTAAAAAGAATTCAGGAGTCAGAAGTAATGTAAGACTTTAGCCAAAACAACTTAAATCTACTCTAAGTCTGAGTTAACAAGAAGAACTCGATAGAGTTCTCATTTAATTCTGTACACTACTTATACAACTATTACATAGTCTATATACTACTTTCCTACATGTCATGACTTGGCAAAAATGGCTAAGTCATTATTTATATTTCTTTTCTTTTTCTTTTCTTTTGGACTTACTATATATAAGAAGTGTGGGAAGGTGTTACATAGTCACAGTCACATGAATGGATATCACAAGATCACATCATATGACCAAGTTACATGAGGAGTGTGGGAAAATAGTACATAGACCATGTAGTACTTGTATAAGTAGTATATAGGAAATAAATAAAGGCTCTATTGAGTTCTCCTTGTTAACTTGGACTTGGAGGGTGATTAAGTTGTCAAGTCACTATACTGCAGTCATCATGTAACTATCTCATGTGACATTATCTGTGATATAACTGTGGCCTGTTGTTATGCCACTGTTATACCAGACAGCCATTTAGACAAGATAAGTAATTATTTTTACCTTAATAACAAGAATAACCGACTCGAGAGACAAGTTCAGCTTCCCCAGAGAGGTTTCCTAGATGCCCAGTTATGGACTCAAGCACCTCACTTGAGTAGCAGAGTAGTGGCTGTGACCACCACTGTTAGAGAACCACTTAGAGATGATCATTCTTAAGCTAATAGATAGTCCTGGAAGCTAAGTTGAGATTTAAGTGAAGTACATCTACGACATATTGCTAGTATATATACCTACACTAGATGATCACATGGGCAGTCACATGCACATGGATCAGTAATCACAATAGTCCTTAAATAGATAAGAAGGCATTATACTGCATAATACAGACAGGAGAAGCTAGAAATGATAGGAATGCGATATGAACTGATATAGAACCTCTAGTAGATATGGGCTCATTGGACTTACTAAGCAATACCCTAGATTGTCCCCTTACAACCACTACATATACCTCATAGACGCTTGCCTAGGTGCCCTGTATTGGATTTCTAATGGATTTCCCTTCTAAAGTGCTCTCAAGAGTGGAAGTGAACTTCAAAGATCAAGCTCTACTAGAGTGATGTCATATCTCAGTGGCCAGCAGCACTATTTTCAGAAGAGTTACCATAAGATTTGGGCTATTACCACTGATGGCTAATTATATCAAGATCAAAAGAGTCGAGTCGGTACAGAGTTGCATCGTAATTACAGTAGAAGGAAACTGAACTCTGGAGGAGTGAGAAGGTATAGAAGATGTAGAAAGAGAAATAAGGAACTTGGAGAGAGAGGTAGAAGGGAGGATTAACAAAGACAACGTACTCGAAAGCAAAATGACTCGAGATCGCCATCTTCTTTTACGGCCTAGCAAGAAGCTCGAAAACTGCCTATTGTGTGAAGGAGGGCTCCTGGAGTAGGGTTAGCAGAGCGGGGAGTGGTTACCAAGTGTTTAGGAGAGGTGCTGCCTTGTCATATTGGCCTTACTATGTTTGGGAATTTAGAGGTTTTCTTTGTCTCACTTTCTTTGTTGTCTTATTGCTTTGTAATCCTAATAAAATACTCTAGGGCATGGAAGGGAACTCAAGTATCACATCCCTATCATCATTCCTTGCTGTTGTTCTAGAGCTTAACAGCTATTTGAGTGACTAAGTCTCTATTTTTCTGAGTGTTTTTCCTTACTTTCTCAAAACTACCAACTCTCTCCCTTGATGGGAATTTGAGCCCCAATGGACTTGGGCACTTGCTTATGCTAGGAGTTAACTACTCGCTATGTGTCTTTGGAGTTAGCTTCTAGTTGTATGGTTAGCTGAAGAAGAGTCCACACAACGGCACAGGAGTTCTAGGTAAATCTGCTGTATTGACAGTAAGCCAGACTACTAGACTAGGTAAAGGCAGTAGTGTCACAACATGAGACAAACATGCGTCTTAGAGATCCTATTACGGTGAGACCAATCTCGAGTGGATTTATAAAAAGCTTTATTATCATTTCTTTCAGTTACTTAAGTTTCCCCTTCTATTTTCTCTTTTCTTAAGCCTTCTTTTTTATTTGATCATCTCCCTAGTGCCTACTTGTTTAGTGCACAATTGTGAAACATCTTGGAGAGTCTTTTGCTTTCATTTGTTATCACCTTTGTTTGTGATCAAATTCCCTTTGATCTCTATCACTGCTAGAGAATTTTCTGTAGAAATATAGCATGGGATACACATTATACTCCTGGATTTCACTATTGGAACCTACTCTAGAGACCTTCTACAAGCCCCAGACATAATCTAGACCCAAGGTTGGGTATTTTCATTGGGTAGTTACCAAGCTACTACATACTAGAATAGCATATACCTTGGGAAGCAAGACTAATAAGCTAGCATTAGGTTTCTCAGAGACAGACTATCAATGTTAAAACTCTAGAAATCTCAAGGATATCTTTAGAATGTGAGATAATCTCAATCTAAAGCAAACTTAGACTGATATGACACCAAGACAACAGATTAATTAATCTATCAGTAACTAGTAATCCTGTTACTACTGGACTCAGTCAAAAAGCAAATGCACTATCAGATGACAATCATACTACTAATGCTTGTATATATATTGTTATGTGTTTCTAGATTGTATTTGGAGTAGAAGAAAGCTAGTTCAGGGATTGGAGAATGTCAGGCAGAAGTAAAGTATAGAAGTGGAGCAGGATCATATAGTCATGTCCAGAAGATATGGAGGACAAGAAGGTAATACCTGTCATGGCCACATAGTAGTGTCATGGAGAAGAGATGCAAGAGAAAGTAGTAAAATAAAGAATTTTCTTTTCTATTTCTTTTTAATTGAGTCTTCAACATTTGTAATATGCTAATATATTTCTCAGAGTGGAGATTGATAGGGAGAGCCTCCTTGGCCCTTGCCTTCATCTCAGAAGCTCTTGAGGTTGTAAATGTGATTCTCTTGAGTATGTAAGAGGTAAGGTTGAGTTGGTAACTGTTTCATACTATATATCCTATTCTTTCAAGAGACAAGACATAGCAGTCACTTGGACAACCTTCTATGGAGTAGCAGGCCTGAAAAGCCTAGCTAATCATTGACTAAAATCATATCACACCCATAAGGCTTGGTGTGGAAGTACAGATAAGGGCTTGATTAAGTGTGGTAAGGCTCATGAGTAGTTTACTGACTACTTTGATAGTAAGCTTGTTATGGTATATAAAGGTAGACACCTTAGGAACTGTAAGAGGACACCTCCATTTCCACCCCTAAACAGCATGACAACACTCTGGAGCTACCTTAGCCTGTTTACTAGTGATACTTAAACACACTAGTTTAGCTCCAATCCTACCAACCCTGACACTAAGGAATATATATAATATAGAGGATCCCTCCAGGAGCATCATCCTAATCTCTGAGGATTCTCCTGGAGGTGAGTTGTACCATAACCACAATCTGTAATATTACTGAGGATTCTCCTGGAGTCTTGTGCCCAGTCACCCTTACAGCAGATTAGGATCTTAAAAGCAGAGCCTTGGACTATTCCAGTAGACAGCCACCCAACAGGTCACCCTCCTCTGCCATACCCAACCCTCCGAAAAATTCCACTCTTTAGATGTTGTTGCCCCCAGACACCTCTCAAGGCATCGCCGACGCCTTAGGATACCTACAACACCATCTGCAGGAGCTCACAGAGAGACAACATGTCTCCAAAAGTAACATTAACTCTACTCTGGCAGCCCTGACCATGCAGCTGCAGCAACTCACACAGTTAGTAGCTAACCCCCCTCTCCCTCTTCTGGCCATACCAAACACACCTCCCCCACCCATACCATCCCTGCTGGTGTCTCTATCTTCCACTTCGCCGATGCGACGAACACGCCCCAAGCTCTCCTGCCCTCCAGACTTCAACAGAGAACGTCATAACGGTCACACATTCCTGAACTCTTGCTCTCTCTATATACACCTAGCCCCGGAGCAATTCTATGATGAACAGGAAAGGATCCTCTGGGCCCTCATGTTCTTCAAGGGAGGTCGTGCCACCAAGTGGTCTGAAAACGTATTCCATCAGGAAGTGGACACTGGCGTTTTCCCCATCCAAACCTGGGGAGACTTTAAACAACAATTCCGGCTACACTTCTTCCCTGCAAACGTGGAAGCGGACACGATCAACGGTTTGGAAGGGACTTCCTACCACCAAGGAAATCAGACAGTAGATGACTATTTGGACAGCTTCCAAGCCCTAGTCTCCGATGCAGGTTATATGGATCCCTGGACACTGGTGGTGAAATTTCGACGACGTCTCAGACTAGGCATCCAAAACCAGATTGCCACCATGCCCTATGGACGACCAGCTGATACTGACTCCGACGCGTGGTATAGAGCAGCAAGGAGGATTGACCAGGCGTGCCTCGCAAATGAAGTCTTTCAGTCCATGTCGTGCTCCGCCCCTTCCGCATCACTCAGAACCGTCTCTGCCTGACCCCTACCATTGTCCACAGCAAGGTTACCCCTTGCTCTGCCCCCTCTGGTCATTCCAAAACCTCTGCCGACCACTCCGTCTATGAGAGTCCCCATGGACATGGACGTCACTAGGAAAGCAAGGTCCTTGCCTCCGAGAGGGTACTACTGATGTGGAGATGCGAACCACGTAGTCTGAGATTGTCCCCATCACCTGGATGTCTGTCAGCTCACCACGGAGCAGCAGAAGGAGTTGATTGAAGATCTGTTAGTATTGAAAGATGCAGTTCCGATAGAAGAGTCTTGTCCCCCGGAGGAAGAGGATTTTGTGTAGCATGGCCGGCAACAAGTGCGCCCCGGTTGCCAGTAAATAAGTTCACTGTATTGACTATAGAGGATCCCAATACAATTGACAGTGCACTAGTAGACACACCACCCTCTATCCCCCTCGTCTCAGCTCCACTCCACAAACCCAAGTGGGAGAAGAGACTGCCCAAACTCTTTTCGATCAGTGCTCTAGACGCGCGAGGGACCTCCCTACTTCTGCCAGTGGAAATTGGAACTACAGACACGAGCGAGCTATACTCCGTTGAAGCCCTCCTGGACTGTGGAGCAACCAGAAGCCTCATCAACAGGGATTTTGTCTGTTCGAAAGGAATGAACACCCAGACCCTCTCACATAACATCCCAGTCTTCAATGCCAACGGTTCCCCTAACGAGGCAGGACAAATCTCAGAGGTTGTGGACGTAGTTCTCCGCTACAAGACTCACTCCGAAAGGATGCTCCTGGCTGTTTCTGAACTTGGGAAACAGAGTCTGATCCTAGGCTACGACTGGCTCAAGGACCACAACCCCAGGATCGACTGGGAAAAAGGAGAAGTCGAAATGACTCGCTGTCTCCTCCGCTGTGAGAGAGGACGTGCCCTACGGAAGGAACAGACTTGCCAAAAGAGGATTGAACTCCAAGCCCTTTGATCTTGTTGTGACGGACCCACACCCCCACTCCAAGAAGAGTTAGAGTCTGAAGAGGAGCCTCTACAAATGCACCACCCAAGTTGGGAGCTCAGAGACTGATTGTTCCTCATACATCTCCTCTCAGAGCCAGACCAAGTCGACCTCCGAGCCACGGCCACAACATCTCAGCACCTTGCAGAAGAAGCCAGATGCAGTGCGGAAGCACAGGCCGCTGCCACTCCACTGTCCGCCTATGTCACGGAGTTCCGATCCGTGTTTGCTAAAGAGGACTTTGACATACTACTGGAGCACCGCAAATGGGATCACGCAATCGAGCTAATACCCGGAGCAGAACCTAAGTCGTCAAAGGTGTACCCCCTGTCTCTGTTGGAGCAAGCAGAGTTGGATGCCTTCCTAGAGGAGAACCTCCGTATCAGACGGATCCAACCTTCGAAATCCCCTATGGCAGCCCTTGTGTTCTTCATTAAAAAGAAAGATGGTTCGCTCCATCTAGTCCAAGACTACCATGCTCTGAACGCCATAACCGTCAAGAATAAATATCCTCTCCCCCTCATCTCCCAACTCGTCTCCCAACTCCATGGAGCCCGGTACTTCACAAAACTGGACGTCCACTGGGGTTTCAATAATGTATGCATCAAGCCTGGAGATGAGTGGAAAGCGGCCTTTCACACTAACTGAGGCCTCTTCGAACCTCTCATAATGTTCTTCAGAATGACCAACAGCCCCGCTACCTTCCAGACTATGATGAACGACGTCTTCAGAACCATCATAGCAGAAGGGATTGTCATAGTGTACTTGGACGACATCTTGATCTTTACAAAGACGGAAGAGGAGCATGAACGAGCGGTTTGGAGAGTCTTAGAGATACTGACAGAACACAAGTTATTCCTCCGTCTGGAGAAGTGTGAGTTCCATTGGAAGCAGATTGAATACCTCGGGCTAGTCATCTCAGAGAACAAGGTTGCGATGGACTCTATTAAAGTTGCCGGAGTCCGCAAGTGGCCCACCCCAGAGAGCCGGACTGACGTGCAGGCCTTCGTAGGCTTCGTTAACTTCTACCATCACTTCATCCAAGACTTCTCGACCATAGCTCGACTCCTCTTCGACCTCACTCAATCCAATCACGCCTGGAACTGGGGTACCAAGGAACAGGAAGTCTTCGAATGTTTCAAGATGGCGGTGACCACTACTCCGATCCTAGTGTCACCCCAGGACTCGGAACCCTTCTGTATCAAGGCTGACAGTTCAGATTTCGCCTCTGGAGCCATCCTCTCTCAACAGCTACCCGGAGAAGAAAAGTGGTACCTAGTAGCTTTCTATAGCAAATCCCTATCTCCAGTGGAACAGAACTACGAGATCTATGACAAAGAAATGCTCGCTATCATCCATGCGCTGGAAGAGTGGAGGCACTTTCTAGAAGGAGCTCAGCACCTGGTAGAAATCTGGACAGACCACAAGAACCTGGAGTACTTCATGACGGCTAAGAAACTCAATCGTCGTCAAGCCCGTTGGTCTCTGTACTTGGCTTGCTTCGACTTCAAGTTGATTCATTGCCCCGGACGTTTCATGGGGAAGCCAGACACCTTATCGCGGAGACCGGACTATAGCAAAGGAGCCTCCGACAACGAAGACGTAGTCCTTCTGTGACTGGAGCTCATAGCAGTCTGAGCCCTTGAAGGACTTCACCTGGCAGGACTGGAGCGAGACATGCTTAGAGAAATCTGCCAAGGGAACCAGAAAGGTGACCAGGAAGAGCCCATAGCAAAGGCAGTGAGAGAACTCTGACAAACATCGAGTAAAACAGTCCGTTCTGTGGAATGGTCAGAAGACAATGGAGTACTCCGGTTCAGAGACAAGATCTACGTTCCCCAGAATTTGGACTTACAAAGGCAGATAGTCTCGCTGTGCCATGATACAAAGGTCGCTGGACATCCCAGACGCTGGAAAACGTTGGAGTTGGTATCTAGGAACTACTGGTGGCCCCAAATGTCTAGGTATATCAGACAATACGTCAGCACCTGTGACCTCTGCCTTAGGACAAAACCGATAAGGCAGGCTCCGGTAGGCGAACTGCATCCCCTCTAGATTCCGGACTCGCGATGGGATATGCTTAGTGTGGACTTCGTTGTGGAACTCCCCCTCTCCTCCAGACACGACACGGTAATAACAGTGGTAGACTCGGTGTCGAAACGGGCACACTTCATTCCAACACACATGACGGTAACAGTGGAAGGAGCAGCCCGGCTTTTCTTACATCAAGTCTGGAAACTCCACGGTCTTCTGAAGTATGTAGTCTTAGACCGCGGACCTCAGTTCATCGCTCGTTTCACCAGAGAGCTTTACCGCCTCCTAGGAATAAAGTTGGCATCTTCTACAGTCTGGCACCCCCAAACCAATGGGCAGACGGAACGCGTCAACCAAGAATTGGACCAGTACCTCTGGCTATTTGTAAATGAGCAGCAGGACAATTGGTATGACCTCTTACCCATGGCGGAGTTCCAGCACAACAACCACGTTCACTCCACTACCCAGCAGCCTCCGTTCCTACTCGACACCGGACATATTCCTTGCATGGGCTTCGAACCCTGACAGAACCACTCCGACTTAGAGACGGTTAACGAGTTTACAGAAAGGATGAGAATGGTGATCGAAGAAGCGAAATCTGCGATCCGCAAGGCACAGGACGACATGAAAAGATACTACGATCGTCGAAGAACTCCAGCTCTGGTGTTCAAACCTGGTGACAAAGTCTTCCTCGACGCATTGGATATCCACACTACGTGCCCCTCGCAGAAACTCTTGCACTGACGGCTTGGCCCCTTTGTAGTGGAATGGCGGATCGGACCTATGGCCTATCGCTGAAGACTGCCACACAGGATAAAGCAACTCCATTCAGTGTTCAACATAGTAAAGCTTACTCTGGCCCCGGACGACCCGATTACAGGACGCACGATGGAGGACCACCCACCATCCATAGTCATCAACAGAGAAGCAGAGTGGGAAGTAGAGGAAATACTCAACAGTCGTTGGCACCAGAGAAGATTCCAGTACCTCATTAAGTAGAAGGGATATGGCCGTGAACACAATTCCTGGGAGTCCGCTTCTGAAGTCTCCGCACCAGAACTCACAGCAGAGTTCCACTGCAAATACCCCGGAGCTCCGAGACATGTCCAACATGTGGAGTTCGACAACATTTTTCATTCCAAGTCCATTGCTCCGAGACGTAGCAATTTTGAAGGGGGGGTGAATGTAAGGGGACACCTCCATTTCCACCCCTAAACAGCATGACAACACTCTGGAGCTACCTTAGCCTGTTTACTAGTGATACTTAAACACACTAGTTTAGCTCCGATCC
>Ga0153964_1000350_pt1 | contig 10352 bp, 9 predicted proteins | sample TSFL048MetaG_FD_104726 | JGI IMG/M metagenome (GOLD analysis project Ga0153964, IMG submission 104726) | Attine ant fungus gardens microbial communities from Florida, USA - TSFL048 MetaG | ecosystem: Host-associated > Fungi > Mycelium > Unclassified | place: USA: Florida, Withalacochee... | reverse complement strand
CTTTATTAATTATTCATAGATAATCATCTGTCCTTTTCTTAGAACAAAGGACAGCCTCCATATGGTTAGGTTATCATTATTTTAGTACAAAGACACTACCATATGTAGAACAATAGGTAGTAATCAGATGATGATCTGTACTAGTGCACAGACCATTACAATTATGTATATAAGGACTCACAGTCTGAGAATTAGACCTCAAACTTAATAACATCTTTTGCTGTTTGTCTAACTTCGCTTTTTTAAGCCTTTTGAATACTCAAATCATCAATCACAAATCAGTAAGTGGCCATTTGTGATAGACAGCCTCTATATAGTTAAGTTATTGCATTTTCAAGTACAAAGGCACTACCATATGTAGAACAATAGGTAATAGCATGTGATAGTCTGTCCTAGTACATAGACTATCACTTTCATATATATAAGAACTTATAGTCTAAGGATTAGACCTCAGACTTAACAACTACTTTTATCACCATCTTAACTTTGCATTTTTGAACTTCTCAAGTATCAAATCATTAATCACAAATAAGTAAATAACCTTTTGTAATAGACTAAGTTTTTATTTTCACTTCTTCTTTATGTAAAAACCCTATAAAACTTCCCTTAAAGGAATACTCAATCTCAAGAAGAATTTGAACATTTGCTTGGCTAGAAGTTTAACAGCTCATTATGTATTTTTGGAGTAGGTTTCTAGCTGTACAGTCAGTTGAAGTAGAGCTTATATGAGGGTATAGGAGTTCTAAATAGTACTACTATATCAACAGTAGGCCAAGCTACTAGACTAGACTAAAAAGAGTAGTGTTATAGTATGAGATGAACATGTGTTTTTGAGATCTGGACTGGTAAAAGTTCTCTCAAGTGGATACTAAAAACATTTTTTCTTTCTAGGTTTCTATTAAAATATTCTTTTATTATTTATCTTTGTAAGCTCTCTATTCTTTGATTTATCTCCTCTGTGTCTACTTGTTTGTACACAATTGTGAAGCAGTTTGGAGATTCCATCTCTCTAACCTTGCATTCACCCTTGTTTGATTTTCATTCCCATTAATGCTTAATTCTACTTCTTATCCAAGTTAACAAGGAGAACTCAATGAAGTTCTTGTTTAATTCTTGTATACTACTTATACAACTACTACATGGTCTGTGTACTACTTTCCCATGCTTATCATGTGACTTTGTTATGTAACATAGTTATAGTTATATAATACTTTCCTATATTCCTTTCTTATATAGTAAGTCTAAATAAGAAAAAATAAATAAATAATGACTTAGCTATTTTGCCAAGTCATAACAAGATAGGTCTGAATAAAGTTTGTAATACTAAAAATGTACTGCTATATACACAATACTCTTACATCTATATGTACCTCTATATACTGGGTAAGAGAGTGTGTTAATATTCAATATTCTTTCTATCAACATACCTTCAGTAAGCTCTCTATAATTAATCAACAAGTTGCTTTTTCCTTTTACTATCTATTAAAGTGAACTTATGCACTTTAGGTTTCATTTCTTCTCTCTTGTTTTTCAGAGATACTACTTAGTCACATCAGAGACATATTATACTGAGACATTACTAGGACACATTTAGCATGCACATGTCTTTATAATAGTTGAGTAGTCTAACTACGTTCCTCAGTTGATCACCCAAAGGTGTTATTTTTCTCAATCGTTTACTTACTCATTTTCAATCTCTCCTAGCTATAAGTACTTTACTATGTTGGAGTCTTTACATTCTATGATAAATATATGCATACTTACAATCTGGTATTTAGGTAGTTATCAGTGTTTAAAGTCCAATGACTGGAATTAAGCCAACTATCTCTTTGTTCAGAGTTTGATAAAGAGAACTCAATAGAGTTCTTGCTTAATTCTCTACTACTTATACATTTTACTACTGTGGTTGTGCACTTGCTTTCCCATGGTCCTCATGTTACTCTAGTCATGTGACACTCTGTGACCATCTGTCATACTGTTGTGATGTTGTGACAAAGTCACGTGATACTTTCCCATGCTCCATCTTGTAGTTGTAAGTCTAATAAGAAAAAAAAAGAAAAGAAATATAAATAATGACTTAGCTATTTTGCCAAGTTATGATAGTAGTTACTTTATATCCCTAAGATTTAGTCTTTATCTTTGAATCTCAGATGTGTATTCTATTTTCTCATTTTCTTAATATACTTAGTCTTTGTCTCTGAATCTCAGCATCTTGAGTAATATACTGCACAAATATACAAATATATTCTTCTTCAGGTTATGGTATCCAGAAATAACATGTCCTTGATGCTGAACTTTTCCAAGTTGAATAGGAACAATTATTATGCCTAGTTGAACAACATAATGTTGGTCCTACAAGCAAGACTACTCTGGCTCATTATTGATAGTTAGTGACCTTCCTCTCTAAAACCTCTTTTTAGTTCTCCTGTTGATGTTACTACCAAACTACCTGTCCTCGTCACTTCTGCTGAGCACTAAGCATAGGTCCACTTGCAAAACAAACATATACAGTGATTAGAATCTGATCTTGCTACTATGGGCTTGATGTGTAAAGTAATTGAATTTGGACAACAAGAATATATTCAGATAGCTACTACTTTAAAGGAGATATGGGATAAGCTGCATTAACTCCATGTTATGCAACAATAAGACACAAATGTTCACTATTATCTTTAGGAGCTATATCTGTTAAGACTCTAGTTGAATATGTGTTTTAACTTAAAGCCTATATCTAACACTTGATATCTTCATGCTCCTTGTTAAAGGATCTGGCTAAGGTTTTTAGTGAAGTTATATCGAAGGAGAAATATCAATAAGACTTTGAGTAGCACCCTTGAGGTTATCCTAAGACAAGTAAGAGTACCAATTCCTTAGAGTAGGATTTTACAGAGAGAATACAAAAAGAGAGAACTTGCTGTTCCCTTTTCTATTTATCTTAACTAGGTATTATGACTATGTTACAATGTGGTAACACTTCTTGTAACTAAAGGTGACTAGTTAAGTAATAGTCCAGTGACAAAAGTTTAAGAAGGTGACAAGTCGAGTTAGTGTTTAATAATAGGTTAGTCTGATGTTGTTCCATTTAGCACAAGTTTAAAAATAAAAAGAGAAATAGTCTAAGATTTCTCCAAAGAGTTCTGTTCATATCATGAGTCTATTGTTTCTTTAGAGTTCTCAGATATCTAGTACATTACTGCATTGTAACATCCTTATCTAGTATTGCCAATACCTCATCTACTAGCCATTCATTATCAGACCATGGCTGATAATAATTGTAGTTCCACTTGATGTTCATAACAATACCTCAAAAAGTAGGACAAACATACCTCTATGTTAGACCATATTGGCTTCTTCTTGAACTTGAAACATTGTATCACTGAAGCTGGACACAAGTTAGATAATATCCTTGTTGTTCATGTTATCCTCTATTTCTTATCATGCTCAAATATCTGGGATATTGTTAAATAAAACCTCCTTGATAAAGGAAAAGTATTTACCCTTGATTTCCTCAGTGCTAAACTTATATCTGTTCATGATTATACTGAGCACAATGGTCAAGCTAATGAGAATGAGAAGAAATCAAAATCTGATTAAATGCTCCTGTTGGCCAAGTCAGTACTATTTTCAAGTTATTCTGAGAAAAGAGAAAAGAGAGGAGGCAAACCTGGTGATAGATCAAAATAGCCAAGAGGTCATCCTACTAGTACTAAATGCTATATTTGTAATCAAGAGGACTATTGGGCATCTGAATGCCCCACCGACAAGTTGAATAGCAAAGGGAGAACTTACCAATTTGGTGGTTCTGCAAATATAGCTGTTGATTATTTACAATCTCTAGGTAAACATGAAGTAGGCAAGATATTGATAGCGACTTATGATTTATTCTTTTCTACTGGGATACTCCTTGACTACAGCACCACAGCTCATGTGTTTACTAACAAGCATCACTTCTCAATATATGTAAATTCTGTCAATAAGTTTATGACTATAAGAGAGCACAATCGTGTCTCTGTTGCTAGTTGAGGGTCTGTGTAAGGGGACTACCCTAGGGTTGGGCTTAGTGACGTGAGTAGGTTCCCACCTAAGAGCCGTCGTCTCTTCGATCGCCTTCCCACTGTCTGCCTCCCTTCTCTTCTGTGTCATACTGTGTGAGCTTGTAAATCTAATATTGGACTCTGTAGGAATATATGTCAGGTACCATAAGAACGGTGCCTAGACTGTCTAGTAGTATAAATACTAGTCTTCTGTTGTAGATATACCTCAGTTAAATCTCACACTAGCTTCAGGATCTATCTATTAGCTTAAGGGTCTATCGCCTCTGAGTGATCTCAGTGCCCTAACAGTCTGTCTATTTCAGTGCTATGCTTCCTAACGGTTGTCTTAACATTATCCTCCATGAAGTCCTACATATCCCTTACCTTGGTGCAAATTTGATTAGTCTTGGTGCTCTCTACTGTCAAGGAGTTTCTGTAAAGAGCTCAGATGATGGTCTTGTACTCTCTAGAGAAGGCAAAGAATTATTTTGAGCTTCCCTTACTGGGTCTACTAGAATACTATACCATGTTTAGTGTGCTCCCCTTGAGAGTAGAACAGCTTACCTGGCTAACAGCCTCCTAAGCATGCGTCTTTGGCACTATTAATTAGGACATTTGAGCTCTTAGACTATTAACTCTATGCTTCATTAGCAGATGGTTAAGAGACTAAATATTATGGCATCTCAAGACTTTGATTACTTGTACAGCAGTTATGCAAATGGAAAATCCCATCACCTTTCCTTTCCTAAAGTCAGTCAAAGCAAGTACTCCAAAATAGAGCTTGTTGTCATGGATTTAACTAGCCCCATGTCAGTCCCTACCTGGGATGATTTCTTATATGTTCTGGTCATTATTGAGGTTAGCTATTACTACCCAGTTGGAAAGCTCTCATGCAACAAAGCCAAAACTAGTACTACTGTCTGCGATATTCTGGTAGTACTTAAGAGGCAGTCTGGACAGAAAGTTTGTCACCTCTGCAGTGATAATAGTTCTGAATTTATTAATCAGACCATAGCTGAATTTTGCTGTTGTAATGGTATTATATATAAAATAATAATCCTTTATACTCTAGAGCAGAATAGTATTGCTGAAAGAGCAATAGCCATATTCTTTGAGATGGTCTGGTTTATACTATACATAGCTAGTATTAGCCTCCATTATTAGGGTAAAACATTTATCTATACTGTTCATATTCAGACCCTTTGCTCTACTACTGTACTCAACCATGTTGTCCCTTATGAAGCTTGGACTGGTTGCAAACCAGATGTCTTCTATTTATATGTCTTTGGATTGCTTGGATGGGCCTATATACTAAAGCAAGTGTGCAAAGGCAAGTTAGAATCACAAGCTGTAAAGATCAGAATGTTAGACTGGTAGGTATTAGCATCTAAAGTCCAATGACTGGAATTAAGCCAACTGTCTCTTTGTTCAAAGTTTGACAAAGAGAACTTGATAGAGTTCTTGCTTAATTTTCTACTACTTATACACTTTATTACTGTGGCTATGCACTTGCTCTCCCATGGTCCTCATGTTACTCTAATCATGTGACACTCTGTGACTGTGACTGTGATATCTATCACACCAATTGTGACATTGTGACAAAGTCACATGATACTTTCTAGAAGATCTCAAAAACAGCAAGCTCATTGCTTCCCAAGATGTCTATTTCTTCAAAGATAGTTTCTTAAGCAAGTTAGTAACAATTGACATCAATACCTTATCTGCAAATGCCATTAATAAGTTGGTTGATAATGCAATTGCAAAAGAATGTACTAACTTACCTACCAAGAACACTTCTTAACCCCTAGATACCCCAGATGCCCCCATTGTCTCTGTTATGACTAATGTCACTACCACTAAAGCTACTGAGCCTATCAAAGTCATCAAAGATGAACCAGCTTCTTCTCTCTATTGTTCTATTTATGAGCAAAAGCCTGTGAATCATTATGCACTCCTATTCATTAATGACACTGTCACAAATAGCAGTCTCAATGTTGCATTTGTTGCAATAGCTGATAAACTGAAGATGTACCTAGAAGCTATGTAGTCAACAAACTCGAAGAAGTGGAAATTGGCTATATATGTTAAATTTGCTCAGTTATAGAAGTTAGGAGTCTTTGAAGTTGTTGACAGCTTACCTAATGGTAGAAAGGCCATAGAGAGTAGGATTGTCTTTTAAGAGAAAAGAGATGGGCATAGCAACCTAATTAAATTGCAAAAGGCTTTTTACAAATACCTAGAAAAGACTTCTCTGAGACCTTCTCATCAGTTGCCAAATTTTTGACCCTCTGTATCTTCCTGTCTTATGTAGTCTTTCTGGATTGGAAAGTTCATTATGTTAATATCATAGCCACTTACTTACATAGACTGCTCAAAGAGAATATATATATGGTTATACCCAACAGTGTTGAAGGCTCTGGTTCTAAATGCTTTTGGAAGCTTAGAAAAGCTCTCTATGGGTTAAAGCAAGCTGGCAGGCAGTGTATAATACTTTGGTTGACTTTGGCTTCACTTGAGCCTTCACAGATAATTGTCTTTACATTAAGTAATATGAAGGCAAAATTATTCTATTAGTCCTGGTTTACATTGACAACATGGCTGTTATCATGACTTGGCAAAATGGCTAAGTCATTATTTATATTTCTTTTCTTTTCCTTTTATCTTGGACTTATTACACAGAAGAGAGTGTGGGAAAGTGTTACACATAGTCACAGTCACATGACAGGAAGTCACAGCATCACATCACATGATGTCACATGATAGGTCACATGATAGGCATGGGAAAGTAGTGCACAGACCATGTAATAGTTGTATAAGTAATGTAGAAAATCTAACAGGAACTCTATCAAGTTCTCTTTATCAATTGCTAAACAAAGAGCAGTTGGTTTAATTCTGGCTTGGAGTTTAGCTTTCTTACAGCTGTGGCAAGCCCTGATATATTTTATTAAGTCCTTTCTTAATAAGAACCTTGAAATTACTGATTTAGATGACCTCAGCTATATACTTGGTATTTTAGTTACTGGGAACTGACGAAACCACCTTATTTACCTCAACCAGACTGCCTATATTTGACAAACCATCATCTGATTTGGAATGCAAGATACTGTCTCTATTTCTACTCCTCTCATTGTTAAACATAAACTCTCCTTATCACAGTTACCCCAAACTGAAGCTAAAAAACATGTATACAAAAGCTATGCACATAATATGCATTACCTCTCCTTAGTGGACTCATTGCTTTTTGCTATGCAAATAAGACCTGACATTCAATATGCTGTTGGTCTTGTTACATAATTTGGAGCCAATTTTGGTGTGGCTCATTTAGAGGCTACTAAGTGCATCCTAAAATACTTAAAGGGTACTGCTAACTACTATTTGGTACTAGGGAGATGAAAGAAAGATTCTTTTGACTTAGTAGACTAGTCCAACTCCAACTGGGTTTAAGACATGAACAATCACAGGTCGACTAGTAGTTTTATATTCGATGTTATAGGTAGCTTAATTGCCTGGTTCTCCAAGAAGCAAACTATGGTAGCAACTTCTTCTGTGGAGACTAAGTACATTACATCTATGAATACTATCAAGGAGGCTATGTGGCTTCACACTCTCTTAACTGAACTCAACTTTCCTCTAACTTAAGCTATAGTTATATATGTAAACAACTTAGGGTGCATTGCACTTGTAAACAACCCAGTATCTCATTCTTGAGCTAAGTATATTAACATTAAGCATTATTTTATATGTGAGAAGATTGAACGCCAAGAAATCAAACTTGATTATATATCTACCAAGAACATGCTTATAGACGTCTTCACCAAGGCTCTCTTCAAGGAAACCTTTGAGAAATTTTGTGCCCAACTGGGCATACTTCCACCAGAATGATGTCAGTGAGCCAACTTCTGAGCTAGAATAAAGCCAACTACTCTTTATTAGCATTTGACAAAGGAAACTCAATAGAGTCCTTGTTAGATTTACTTATCACAAAAGGCCACTTACTATTTGTGATTGGACTGAAGAGTTATTCAAAAAGTGCTTATAAGTAAAGTTTAGACAGTGATAAGAGATGTTGTTAAGTCTGAGGTCTAATCCTCAGACTATGAGTTCTTAAATACAGGAAAGTAATGGTCTATGTACTAGAACAGATTATCACATGCTACTATCTATTATTCTACATATGTGTCACAAACTTCATTTGGTCATATCTCCACCAATTCTTCAATGATTCCCACAGTCTCAAAGCCATCTTAAATCCCTTAAGAAGACCTTTTGATTGATACCAGTCACATCTTGAGGCAATCAATAACGGCTAAAATATTAAGCAGATCAACTGGTAACTACCATGTTACTGTTTATTAAATTGCTAATATCTCAGAAACCACCATGATCGATGCTTTGGTTCTAGGCTCAGCAAAAGCCGTCTTCATAACACTCAGAATGAGCCTAGAACAACCTCAAGGAAATTAATATTAGTGGAGATATGAAGGCCTCAATGTTTGCACATAGACTTCATTAATTACCCATAGACAGTCATCTGTCCTTTTCTTAGAACAAAGGACAGCCTCCATATGGTTAGGTTATCATTATTTTAGTACAAAGACACTACCATATGTGGAACAATAGGTAGTAATCAAGTGATGATCTGTACTAGTGCACAGACCATCACAATTATGTATATAAGGACTCATAGTCTGAGGATTAGACCTTAGACTTAACAATATCTTTTGTCACTATCTAAACTTCACATTTTTGGACCTTTCAAGATTCTAAAGCACCAATCACAAATAAGTAAGTGACCATTTGTGATAATATGGTAGTGCCTTTGTACTAAAAATAGTGATAACCTAACTATATGGAGGCTATCCTTTGTTCTAAGAAAAGGACAGATGACTATCTATGGGTAATTAATAAAGTCTATGTACAAACATTGAGGCCTTCATATCTCTACTAATATTAATCACCTTGAGGTTGTTCTAAGCTCATTCTGAGTGTTATGAAGACGGCTTCTGCTGAGCCTAGAACCAAAGCATTGATCGTGATGGTTTCCGAGATATTAGCAATTTAATAAACAGTAACATGGTAGTTACTAGTTGATCTGCTTAATATCTTGGCCAATATTGATTGCCTTGAGACATGACTGGCATTGATCAAAAGGTCTTTTTGAGGGCTTTCTATAGCCTTTGAGACTGTGAGAATCATTGAAGAATTGATGGAGATATGGCTGAATAAAGTTTGTGACATTACTATACTATATATATAATTACTATTGTGGCTATGCACCTTGTTTCCTGCAGTTCTCATATTCATCAGCTAACTCCTTTGTCATATGCTATGACTTATGATGTGACTATTCTGTGACTACTGTCACACATTTGTGACTCTGTGATAGTCATGTGATACTTTCCCATGTTCCACCCTAGTAATAAAGAAAAGAAATATTAAATAATGACTTAGCTATTTTGTTAAGTTATGACAAATAATATTACAACTGTTAAATCAAATTATTATTGTACTGTGTATTACTATAGTCTAATATATGAGCCATGCTTAGATAAGCACACTCACTTCTTCATCTCAACTGTTATATCATGGAACTGCTCTACTTCTCTTGAGATCTCTCTTTTCTATCAGACTGTCTATCAATATCTGTTGGATAACCTGGTGAGTGGGCTATCATTTGTCCCCACTGTAATTGCTGCTCTCCATCCTTCTAACAATAATGAGTGAGAGTATTGAGAGACCATAGTTGGGAACATTGCAACATCTACTATATACTTACAATCTGGTATTTAGGTAGTTACTTTATATTTCTGAGATTCAGTCTTCATCTCTGAATCTCAGGTGCACATCCTATTTTCTCACTTCCTTAATACACTTAGTCTTTGTCTCTGAATCTCAGCATCTTGAGTGACGCACTGTACAAATATATGAATATATTCTCCTTCACATCTGAGATGAGCTCCTTGTAGCTGATATTTACTATTTCACTTACTACTATTGTGTAGTTGTCTTATCTTTTAGATATTTAATATACTAGTTGATCACCTGAAGGTGTCATCTGAGTTGCCTTATCTTTTACTATCATAAGATGTTATATATCTAAGCTATTTAGGTAAGTAGTATAGTATGATTGACCACTGTGCTATGCTTGTTGACATCTTTCTGTAGGCCAGTCCCTTCCAACAAAGAGGTACTCACATATACATATGTTTGCTCTGCAGAGGAATGGAAGATGAACTGTTTGACTATGCTATCTTCTGAGTTTTAGTACCTCAATCATAACTGTGACTAACACAGAGCAATCCAATCAAGTGAAAGGCT
>Ga0153964_1000345_pt1 | contig 10380 bp, 14 predicted proteins | sample TSFL048MetaG_FD_104726 | JGI IMG/M metagenome (GOLD analysis project Ga0153964, IMG submission 104726) | Attine ant fungus gardens microbial communities from Florida, USA - TSFL048 MetaG | ecosystem: Host-associated > Fungi > Mycelium > Unclassified | place: USA: Florida, Withalacochee... | reverse complement strand
TCCTCAGTAATTCAATTTGGCATGTGGAGGGGTGCAGACATTCAAATGAAAGACCACTGGGAAGAGTTATTTGGAAAGTTGGTGGAATTCTTTAATGCTAATGAAGATCCAATTACATCTGGTTCATTATAAAAAGGCTTTCTGAGTGACATCTTGCAAACAGAAATGTTTCTCAGGTCATCAAGTTGGTGCAGGATGCTATGGTTGAAGTGAAGATGGTTCTGGAAGGATTTCGTGCAACCTGTGCATCAATCTTTCTCAGCATGAAACAAACGACTTGTGAAATGAGTATCAATTGGCCTAGACCAAGATTGACTGCATTTGAACAAAGGATTACAATATGCAAGGTGACGTAGGGGGTTCTTGCTTAGATAAACCTACCTTCATCAGCAACATCAAAGCTTCTCGCATCTTAAAATACTATCGCTTCTGATTGTATAGCTAACAGAAAAAATTTAATATGAATAACAAGAATGAAGATGACGTTCTCTGAACGTCATTTGGAATGCTAGAAATGGTAGAGAAGTAATGACAAAAGGTAAAGAATAAACTTTGTCACTCCTACTCATTGAGGCATTAATCCAATAATAAAGCTCTAAAAAAAACTTCTGAATTCAGTTTGAAAATTTGAATATATTTTGTGAAATTTGCCAGGGACTTACAAAGAAATTCCTTGAACAATATAGCCTGGCTGCCCATGCTCTTTTTCCCTTTAGGTAAGCCATTGACAAACTCAAAGAATTACAGTTTATGTAATTGCATGAGGATTGTACTACCAACTCCCACTGCTTCGAGTGTAGAGAGTGGCTTACCTTGAACTTCAGATTTGTTCACTTTGGCTATTAAGGCAGTATTGACAGTGCCTGTAGTAACATTGTTGACCATAGAGAGCACAAGATAGTTCTGTAATTTTCAGTCACAGTTAGAGTGTTTTGGGAGGGAAGAGAAGGAGTTTTCAGGGAGTATAACAGCCAAAGAGAGAGCAGAGTTCTTGGGAATATCTAAAAGGGGAGTAGTAACTAATAAGGGGGAATTTTTGATGGTAGTAGGAATGTCAATTGGAGAACTGGTAATATTGTTTGTCAGTGTATCATTGACTGATTGACTTGTTGGGGAATCAAGCTGACGCTGTGATCCAGTGGAAGCTTCTGGAATATTTCATTAGTATATAAGTTTGTAATTAGTTATATCTACTTATTGGTTTGCAATAGAATACACTTTATTCCAAGTCAAACCAATGTGTGACTAGGTTTCTGTGACATGACTAACATCTTTCTTGCTGACTTCTAGATTTTTCATATATTGATGATGCTTAGAATTGATAGCGCAAAGATTTGGATGTCCCATACAATGGTGCTGATGGCACTAGAGGCACATATTGCCTGAATTTTTGGCAAGGTGAGTAATGTTGCTAGCTAGGGGTGCACACTAAATATAATAAAGGGCACTAGCTGAATTTGTCAAAGAAGCTCAGAAGAGCTCTTCACCATCCTTCAAAAGCACTAGGCTGTTATCAAGACTTCTAATGGATACTCCCTAATGATTGTCATAACTTGACAAAACAGCTAAATTATTATTTAATATTTTTTTTCTTTTATTACTAAGGTGGAGTGTGGGAAAATATCACATGATAAGTCACAGTCACAGAATGGTCAGGTCACACAGGTCATGGTCACAGTATGTGACAAAGAAGTCAGCTGATGAACATGAGAACTGCAGGAGACAAGATATATAGCCATAACAATAATTGTATATATAGTATAGTAAATCTAATGGGAACTCTATCGAGTTCTCTTTGTCAATTGCTGAACAAAGAGCAGTTAGCTTTATTCCAGCTTGGAGTTTAGCTTTCTTATACTAGAACTTGATTCACATCTGAGCACTATCTACCTTGGACCTTGCTCAATCTTATATCTCATCTAAATTAATCCTTAGCTACTGATCATTGTGATTGGCAGCTACTGCCATACATAGCTAGGCCCTTGGCTTAAGGGGACTTCACTGTCAGTTAAGGACAGTGGATGGAAGTATAGTACTAAGCTTGGGTATTACTACTGAGACCTGATCTCGCAATCAAGTGGTGTTTAGTAGTTTACTTGTATTACTTCCTAGTATAAACCTTGTGCTATGCTCCATTGTGAGTGATATATGCAGAGGATTGACAGTTACTCCTAAGAGGCTATTTAGAGTAGGGATTTCCTCTGTGGAGTGATTGTATAACCATATTACTAGGGCAGTAGTAAGTAAGGCAGTAGGTGTCTGGTTGGGTGAAGATCTTGTACCCCAACAGACGTAACATTAGTAAGATCAATCATTAAATCTATATCCCTTGCAGAGACATAACACCATGTCTTTGCAACAATACAATTCACTGATGAGCAACTTGCTCAAAGAAAAATGCTCTCTCGCCAAACTGAGAGAAAAACTTAAAGAGAGGAGAGGAAAGTTATGTTTCAGTTGTAAAGGGTTTGGGCACCTGGTCCATAACTGCAGGAACAAGAGAGAAGAAGAGAAGGGGATGGTTATCCCCTAAAATAAGTTTGAAGTGTTGAAAAGTAGGATAATGCAGTATGGAGTGGAAAGGAGAATGATAAGGAGAATAGGAGTGGTAAAGGTTGAATGTTTTAAGTATGGGGAGAAGGGGCACAAATGCAAAGAGTGTCTATTGTGGGTGAAGAAGGAAAAGGTAGCGTGTGTGGCAAGGCCACAAAAGACATAGCAAGAGGAGAAGCCAGTGTACCCTGTAAAGGGAAAAGTACAAGAAAAGGAGAGGAGGTTAAGAAGAGCAGAGGGAAAAGAGACAGCATGCATGGCTAAGCCACAAGAAGCACAGCAAGGAGGGTAGAGAAGGAGTTCAGTGGTAGAGTTAACAAAGAGAGCAGAGAAATATTGTGGCAAGAGGATGCTGGAAGAAGCATGCCTACTAGAGCTAGAATGGTACACGAAAAAAATGATAGTGACGTATGTGCAGTGTGAAAGGTGTGGAGACAAAGGGTGTCATGTGGAGGAAAATAGAAGGCAAGAGATAATCAAGGACAGACAGAGATGGTGTGGATGTATAGAGAAGATAGTGTAGCCTAGAGAGGCAAAAGTACAGCAAAGTAGCACATGACCAAGAGAGTTGGAAAGTACAGCCAAAAAGGAGGGTAGTCAAAGGAAGGTCAGAAGAACCTTCAAAATGCTAAGAGAAGTGTAAATGAGTATTGGAGTAGAAAAATTAGATATGCATAAAGGCATAACTGTAAAGGCACTCTTGGACAGTAGTGCCACTGGGATGTTCATGGACAAAAGGATGGTGGCTAGACATGGGTTCAAGCTGCAAAAATTAGAAAGACTAATAATAGTCAGAAATGTGGATGGAACAAATAATAGTAAAGAGGCTATTATGTACCAAGTAGAGTGCAATGTGTATTACAAAGGCCATGTAGAAAGAATAAGGATGGATGTATATGACTTAGGGAAGACAGAAGTAATTCTGGGAATGCCATAGTTGGTAGCACACAACCCTGAGATAAATTGGGAAACCAGAGAAGTCAAAATGACGAGATGTCTGTTCCTATGTGGTAGAAGGAGTCAAGTGAAAGAAAAGATCAAAAGAATAGTAACCCTAGAAGAAGAAAAAATCATCAGATGGGCAATAGATGACAAAGAAGATTGGGGAAAAGAGGAAGAGATGGAGGAGGACCATAGGAAAATTGAGGAAATGATCCAAAAAAGGTTTTTGAAGTGGAAGAAAGTGTTCAGGAAGGTAGAGTCAGAAAGAATACCAAGAAGGAAAATTTGGGATCATGCTATAGATCTCAAAGAGACATTCAAACTGTGAAAAGGAAGGATTTATCCATTATCTAAAATGGAAAGAGAAGAAGTCCAGAAATTCATGGAGGACCAATTAAGAAAGGGGTATATTAGACCATCTAAATCCCCTCAAACATCACCAGTTTTCTTTGTAGGCAAAAAGGATGGGAGTAAGCAGATGGTGATAGACTACCGCAATCTAAACGATCAGACAGTGAAAAACAACTACCTATTACCATTGATCACAGACCTAATCAACAACATGGGAAGTAAGAAAATATTTACTAAAATGGATCTGAGGTGGGGGTTCAATAATGTGAGGATTGTCATGACTTGACAAAACAGCTAAGTTATTATTTAATATTCTTTTCATTTTCTTTCCTTTTAGTTTCTGATTATTATTTTTCTTTTCTTTTTCTTTTCTTTTATTTTCTTATCGATGGACATGCGAGAGGAAAGTGACTCATAGGGAAGCATGGGACACTAGGACAGGGTTAGGGTTACAAATGTATATAAGTAGTGTATAGAATTCAATGGGAACTCTATTGAGTTCTCTTTGTCAAATGCTGAACAAAGAAACAGTTGGCTTAATTCTGGTCATCAGACTTTGGCTGCTGACAAGAATAAAGGAAGGAGATGAGTGGAAGGGAGCATTCACAATGCATGTGGGCTTCTTTGAGCCAACAGTAATGTTCTTTGGGATGACAAACTTGCCAGCTACATTCTAGGCAATGATAAATGAAATTCTAAGGGATTTGATCAATAAAGGAAAAGTTGCAGCATTTGTAAATGATATACTAGTGGAGATAGAAACAGAGAAGGGACATGATGAGATTGTGGAGGAAATATTAAAGAGGTTAGAAGAAAATGACTTGTATATCAAGCCAGAGAAGTATGTGTGGAAAGTACAGAAAGTAGGGTTCTTAAGTATTGTTATAGAACCAAACGGGATAAAAATGGAGAAGGAAAAGGTAGATGGAGTATTAAGTTGGCTGGAGCCAAAGAATGTAAAAGATATCAGGAAATTTTTAGGCCTTGCAAATTACTATAGGAGGTTTATCAAAGATTTTGCTCAAATAGCTAGGTCAATGAATATGCTTACTAGGAAAGATGTAAAGTGGATATGGGGAGAAAACCAACAAAAAGCATTTGATGAGTTAAAAGGAGTCTTTATGACAAAACCAGTATTAGTGGTACCAGACTTGGACAAAGAGTTTAGGATAGAAGTAAATACTTCAAATTATACAACTAGAGGAGTACTATTAATGAAGTGCTCAAACAACTTGTGGAGACTGGTTGCTTTCATTTCAAAGTCTTTAAGTGATACAGAGAGAAACTATGAAATACACAACAAATATCAGCAGCCAAAGTCTAATGACCGGAATTAAGCCAACTGTCTCTTTGTTTAGCATTTGACAAAGAGAACTCAATAGAGTTCCCATTAGTTTCTGTATACTATTTATACATGAAGAGTAACCCTAACCCTTCCTTTTATCCTGTGCTTCCCTATGAGTCACTTTCCTCTCGCATGTTCATTGATAAGAAAATAAAAGAAAAGAAAAAGAAAAGAAATATTAAATAATGACTTAGCCATTTTGCCAAGTCATGACAACAAAGAAATGTTAGCAGTAATTAGATGCTTGGAGATGTGGAGACACTTCTTAGAGAGAACAACAGTTAAATTCAAGATCTAGACAGATCATAAAAACCTCGAATACTTTATAAAAGCATAAAAGTTGAATAAGAGACAAGCAAGATAGGCCCTATACCTATTCTGCTTCGATTTCACTTTGAAACATGTTCCAGGAAGTAAGATGGGGAAAGCAAACAGTCTAAGCAGGAGACTGGACTGGGAGGTTGGAGTAGAAAAGGACAATGAGAATAAGATGTTGGTAAAACCAGAATGGTTAAAAGTAAGAAGAACAAAGGTGGTAGAAGTAATAGTAGATGGGATAGATCTACTAGAGGAAGTAAAAAAGTCAAAAGTGAAAGATGACAAAGTAGTGAAAGCAGTAGAAAAAATGAAGAAGGCAAGGGTAAAGATGTTAAGAGACAAAGAATGGAGAGAAGTTAAGGGCATCATGTACAAAGAGGAAAAAGTCTATGTACCAAAAGATAATAAGCTTAGGGCAGAAATAATCAGGCTACATCATGATACACTAGTAGGGGGATATGGGGGGCAGTAGAAAACAGTGGAACTGGTCACTAGAAACTTTTGGTGACTAGGAGTTATGAAAGAAGTGAAGCAGTATATAGAGGGATATGACACCTACCAGCAAAATAAAAATCACACAGAACAACCAGCAGGCAAACTAATGCCCAATTCTATTCTGGAAAAACCCTAGATGCACATATTGGTAAATCTTATCACGAAGCTATCTTTAGCTCAGGGATATGACTCAATCTTGGTAATAGTTGATAGATTAACTAAAATGGTACATTTCATACCTACTACAGAGAAAATGTTGGCAGAAGGATTAGTGTGGTTGTTCAGAGATAATGTGTAGAAGTTACATGGGCTACCTGAAAGTATCATCTCAGATAGGGGGCCCTAGTTTGTAGCAGGACTAATGCAAGAGTTGAACAGGATACTAGGGATCAAGAGTAAATTGTCAACAGCATTCTACTATAAGAAAGCTAAACTCCAAGCTGGAATAAAGCCAACTGCTCTTTGTTTAGCAATTGACAAAGAGAACTCAATAGAGTTCCTGTTAGATTTTCTACACTACTTATACAACTACTACATAGTCTGTGCACTATCTTCCCATGCCTATCATGTAACCAATCATGTGATGTCATGTGATGTGACACTGTGACTTTCTGGGTGTATGATGTGACACTTGTGATGTGATACTTTCCTGCACTCTCTTCTATGTAGTAAGTCCAAGATAAAGGAAAAGAAAAAGAAAAGAAATATAAATAATAACTTAGCCATTTTGCCAAGTCATAACATCTACCCTCAGACAGATGGACAAACAGAGAGGGTCAATCAGGGGTTGGAATAGTACTTAAGAATGTTCATTAATCATAGGCAAGAGCAGTGGCCAGAATGGTTAGGAATAGCAGAGTTTACATACAATAATAAAATGTACTCGAGTACTCAGATGTCACCCTTTAAGGCAAACTACAGGCAAGATCCCAGAATGGGGTTCAAGAGAAGAAAGAAGGGGAAGTATGAGGGAGTAGAGAAATTCATTGAGAAAATAAAGGAGATACAAGAGAAAGCAAAAGCAGCATTAAGTAAAGCACAAGAAGAAATGAAGAAATATGCAAATAGAAAGAGGGCAGAGGCCAACGACTACAAAGTAGAAGACTTAGTGATACTGAGTACTAAGGATCTGAAGTATCAGATAGTTAGAAGAAGGACAGAGAAATTAATGGAGAGATTTGTTGGCCCTTACAAAATTAAGAAAATTGTATCATTGAATGTAGTGGAATTGGAATTGCCTAGTACAATAAAAGTACACCTGGTAGTTAATGTTAGTAGAATATGTTGACACATAGAGCAAGTGAAAGGACAGAAAAAGGAACAACTGACTCTGGTTATAATTGAGAGAGAAGAAGAGTAAGAAGTAGAGAAGCAATAAATAAGAAAGAAAGATAAGTACTTGGTACATTGGAAGGGATTTACAGCAGAGTCTAATACTTGGGAAGGAAGAGAAAATTTAAAGAATGCAAAGGAAGCAATCGAAGAATTCAAGAAGGAATATCAGCAAGACATAAAAGATGTGGTATGGTAAGAACACAAGGAAGGAACATTCAGAAGGGAAGAATTACCAGGGAGATTCATAGCAAAGAAATTATTTGGATGGTCAGACAAAAGGTACAATCAAGAATACTGGAGAAGATTGGAAAGAAACTAGAGACAGTGGAAAGAGAGACAATTAAGGGAAAAAAAAATGGAAATAATTACAGAAGAAGAAGAAATTGAGAAGGAAAATTCAGGAGCTAGAGAATGGACAGAAGAAGATGAGGAGGAGATGGGTAACATGGTTGACCCATATTACGAGTTATAGAAAAATTCCTCAGGACGAGGAAACTTAAGAGGGGAATAGTATCATGACTTAGCAAAACAGCTAAGTCATTATTTAATATTTCTTTTTCTTTTCTTTTCTTTTCTTTTATTACTAAGGTGGAGTGTGGGAAATATCACATGACAAGTCATGTCACAGGTCACAGTATGTGACAAAGAAGTCAGCTAATGAATATAAGAACTGCAGGAGATAAGACGTATAACCACAATAGTAATTGTATATATAGTATAGCAAATCTAACAGGAACTCTATTGAGTTCTCTTTGTCAATCACTGAACAAAGAGCAGTTGGCTTTATTCCAGCTTGGAGTTTAGCTTTCTTACAACAATGCAGGACACAAGACTGATGAGATTTGCACTAAGGTAAGGAATATGAAGGATATCATGGAGTATGATGCTGAGATGGCCATTTGGGAGTAAAACAGTAAAATTGATAGATTCTTGACCTGCCACAGGAACTTGATTATGCCTACCAATAGTTACAAATTTGTTTAAGGACTTTATATAATTTGTGAAAGATTTGTGGCACATGAATATATGGGAAGTAGCATCACAGTCAAGGAGAACTTTTGTGCTCGAAATGGTGTTGGACAATGCCATGAGTATCCAGCCAACTTTGCATTCTCCTAAAGATATTAAGTGTTCAACAGCAAGGTTTGCAGAACCTTCAGAATAGTAAGAATCATTTCTTCTGAAAGGTTTAGAATAGCACTTAGGGGCCCAATAACTCTCTTTGCCACAGATATGGCATTTGGTGCCAGAAGAACAAATTGGAGGTTTGTCATTTGATTGACCTCTCCAAGATCTCTTTTCAAAGTGGGTAGAAGACAATGATGACTTGGTAAATAGAGCCATTTGCTCAAATTTGAGCATATTCTCCTTTTCATTGGCAAGACAATTACGTTTGGAGTAGTCATGTATAAAAATGAGTTCAGCAGAAAGAATATCAAGAGTAAGTTCCTTTCCCTTGTCAGGAAGATTGCGCCTAACAACGTCCCAGATATTGATATGGAGAAGGGAGTGAAGAATTACATGAACAACAAGGATGTCATCCAGCTTGTAACCAGCCTCAATGATATGACATTTGAGATTCAAGAATGACCCAATATGGTCTAATATTGAGGTATATTCATCCCATTTCTTAAGATAAAGCTCTTAAAAATAATAGTGAATATTAGTGTCCTGCCTTTGTATCATAAATGGTCACTTACTTGATTTGTGATGAATTGAGATATAGATTCAAAAGTGCTTATGAGCAGAGTTAGACAAGCGACAAAAGATGTTGTTAAGTCTGAGGTCTAATCCTCAGACTATGAGTCCTTATATACATAATTGTGATGGTCTGTGTACTAGTACAGATCATCACCTGACTACTACCTATTGTTCTATATATGGTAGTGTCTTTATACTGGAATAATGATAACCTAACCATATGGAGGCTGTTCTTTGTTCTAAGAAAAGGACAGATGACTATCTATAGGTAATTAATGAAGTCCATGTACAAACATTGAGGTCTTCATATCTCCACTAATATTAATAACCTTGAGGTCATTCTAGGCTCATTCTGAGTGTTATGAAGAAGGCTTCTGCTGAGCCTAGAACCGAAGCGTTGATCATGGTGGTTTCTGAGATATTAGCGATTTAATAAACAGTAACATAGTGGTTACCAGTTGATCTGCTTAATATCTTGGCCATTATTGATTGCCTCAAGATGTGACTAGCATCGATCGAAAGGTCTTCTTAAGGGCTTTAAGCTGGCTTTGAGACTGTGGGAATCGTCAAAGAATTGGTGGAGATATGACCAAATGAAGTTTGTGACACTTTGAGTGACATGGAGTTGACAAAGACAGTCCCACATCTCTTTTGATGAAGTAGCAGATTGGATGTGCTCATGCTGTCCAAATTTGATAGCCCCTTGCATTAGGCCCATAGCAGCCAGATCAGATTTGAGCCACTGAATGTGCACGTTCTGTAAGTGGATCCACTCCTTGTAGTCATCAGAGCTAAAGGGCAACAGTTTATTTGTTGTAGCGTCAACAGGAGGGTTAGCAGAGGATTTAGGAGGAGAAGGTTGCTGGCCATCAACAACGAGCCAGAGGAGTTGAGCCTGAAGAGCAGACATCATATTGTCAGCCCAGGCATAGTAATTATTCCTGTTTAATTTGGGAAAGGTGAGTATTGAAGACATTTCGCCAATGGGTACCATAACCTAACAGAAAGAATTTAATATGAATAACAAGAATGAAGATGACGTTCTCTGAACGTCATTTGGAATGCTAGAAATGGAGGAGGAGTAATGACAAAAGGTAAAGAATAAACTTTGTCAATAGCTAGGACTGATGTGAGCAGAAACCTAGACAAAGGTGTACTGAGCTCGGCATGCTAAGGGAATCTACACCCCGGAAGATCGAAGACAAGATTGCTCAATTTTTCCAGCGCCCTTGAAGTGCACAGCTGATATATGGTTTTGAGTTTTCTAAGTGATTGTACTGTGTATCTAGTGTTGTTCTTGTAATCTTGATTGTCACCCGGGGCTCGAGTCCCTTTGAGAC
>Ga0153964_1000341_pt1 | contig 10419 bp, 10 predicted proteins | sample TSFL048MetaG_FD_104726 | JGI IMG/M metagenome (GOLD analysis project Ga0153964, IMG submission 104726) | Attine ant fungus gardens microbial communities from Florida, USA - TSFL048 MetaG | ecosystem: Host-associated > Fungi > Mycelium > Unclassified | place: USA: Florida, Withalacochee... | reverse complement strand
TTTGGTGGATGAGCAAAGGGCAATCTTCAATCCTGACCAAGCTGCTGCTTTTAATGCTGTCCTGGAGTCTGTTACCAACAATCAGGGTCATCTTTTCTTTATTCATGCTGCTGGTGGTTGTGGAAAGACATTTTTGTGTAACACTATTGCTGTTGAGGTTAGAAGAAGAGGTCAGGTAGCACTATGTGTGGCATCATCTAGGATTGCTGCTCTTTTGTTGGATGGAGGAAAAACATCTCACTCATACTTTAAAATTCCTCTTTCAATCCATGAAGACTCTGTGGCTGGGCTCAAACACAATAGTTACATGTTCCCAGTCCTTCAACAAACCAAGGTTATCATTTGGGATGAAGTTCCTATGCAGCACAAGTCTGATATTGATGCTGTTGATTAATGTCTCAGAGACTTGCTTGAAGTAAGTAATCATTTGCACTTGATAGCTCTTGAATTGACATATTATCTAGAATGACCATCCATTTGGTGGAATTACAATGGTATTTGGAGGGGATTTTCGTCAGACTTTGCCTGTAGTGCCCAAAGGAACACGTCAACAAGTAGTGGCAGCATCTCTTTGCAGAGGAAATTTATGGGGACATATTAAGTTCTTGCATCTCAGACAGAATATGTGCTTGGGTCATGAAGCTGACAATCAACATGCTCAGTGGTTGCTAGAGATTGGTGCTGGGTCAACTATGGATGACAATGAGATGATTCAAGTTCCTCAGTCCATGGTTTGTACTAATTTCAATGGTCTTATTAACAGAATCTATCCAGGAATTGACAACTCAAGGACTCAAGATGACCAGTACTTCTTGGATCACATTATTCTCTGTCCTAGAAATGATCAAGTCCATGATATCAATGAGGCTATTCTTCAATAGTTCAACCCAACTGCAGAGGTCCATATGCTGAGAAGTGTAGACTCTGTGTCTAAAGAAGATGGAATGCACCATGCTTATCCTATAGAGTTTCTTCAACAACTTAATGCTGGTGGATTGCCTCCTGCTTTACTCTGTCTCAAGGTTGGCTCTCCAGTTATCTTATTGAGAAACTTGGATCCAGGAGAAGGACTTTGTAATGGGACAAGAATAGTGGTGTTGAATGTGAGAAGAAAGGTACTCCAGTGCAGGATTATCAGCAAGGACAGGAGATGTAGTGTTGATTCCAAGGATCAGGTTATCACCTAATGCAGAGACATTGCCTATGCTACTTAAGAGACTTCAATTCCCAGTCAGGCTGGCCTTTGCTATGACCATCAACAAGTCTCAAGAACAGTCAGTGGAGCATGTAGGGATTAATTTGCAGACATCAGTGTTCTCCCATGGACAACTTTATGTGGCCTTTTCAAGATGTACTTCACCTCTTAACATCTCAGTACTTCTTCCAGAGCAGAGCCAAAAGAGTAGAAGAACACTCAATGTAGTTTATAAAGAAGTATTTAATAGTATTAGACTATAGATTATATATGTATCTAACAATGGACTTGAGATTGATTTTTCTTATAATTTGAGAGATAAAGACATAAGTCAGAATGGTAGACTGTTGTTGAAAGGAAACATAGTAACCTTTCAAACAATACTATTTGCTATTTTATGGACTATTGTAGAAAGGAAATATAATAGATTGACTATAATACAAACTTAAAATAACACAATATTAAAAAAAGTAAACAAACTTTAACCTTACAGACTGTTAAAGGAAGGGAGCATAGCGATGTAGAGATCAGGTGCTTGCCAACATCACAAATTCCCTCGACAAGCACTCTCCTCCACTACTCCTCTGACAATAATACCCCCTCTATTGTCTTTATCTCCATTTATTCTTTGATTAAACTTTTTTCTTTTGTTATTTGATTTGACTTTTTTGTTTATTGTTTGTTGGATGTTTTATTGTACTACTAGTAGCGGCCTAACTAATAGTAGCTAGAGAGTATTTAAGAAGTCTTTCGTAACAGAAAGGGAGTAGCAAAATACAGGAGCAGTTTACTACCTAATCTCTTTCAACTTTGCAATAGGTCAGTAGCCAACGACAGACAGACGCTGTCATGCTTGCAAACAACCTACCTCTCTTGGAACATCTTCAACTGGAGCCCACTACGAGGGGCTTCTGATCTTTTCCAAATTCCTCCTGATTGCACTCTTGCAGAAGAGGTCTTTCTTGCACTGAATAACCCTCTCTCCCTCACTGATAACTCCTTTACTACAAATACTAAATTCTTCTCTTTCAACCTTCGATCACCAATTATACCCAACTCGACTCCTTCATTACTCCATTCCTCTCTTGATCTACTCACCATGTCTGATCAATAACCCTAGACCTATACTACCCATCCAAGATTTGTTCCTGCTCAGTAGCTAGATCAATCTGGTTATGAAGACACTGGTCATAGTCATCCTACTCATCCCCAAACTACATTCAATCTACTATAAGCCCAATCTCCATATATTCCATCTCCATCTTCATTTGCTACTCTAACTCCTCATCTATCTTTTGTTCCGCCAGTTGCTCCATCTATTATGCTATCTACCATGTCTCATATACCTTCCTTTCAGTACAATGGAACAATGCCTAGCCCTGGTGATCAGAGTGCTCTAAGGTTTGATGGATACCCCCCCTCTTTGAAGCACTTTTTTGATGAAATAGACTATCTTGGAAATGCTTGCAGACTCTCACCTACAAAAAAAATACAGTACACACTTCGCTACCTGGATTTCTGCAAATATAAAACATGGAGAACTCGTTGCTTTGTCCAAGGATTTGACTAGGATGCCTTCAAAGCTGAAATCACAGCTTTATACCCTGGAGCTGATGAAGATTGCAAATATACTGTTGTTGACCTAGAAATTCTCATTGATAAACAGGCACGTAAACCTATGTAATTACGCTACCAGTTTGGTGACTACTACTACCAATTTGTGACTATTTCTGATTGGCTCCTTGCTCAACATGAGATATCTATGCAAGACTGGAATAAAATGTTCATTAATGGCTTTGACCAAACATTCCGGGACCGACTTACCTCAAGACTCTATATGAAAAACCCTGATCATCCTCTCTACCGCCCATGGCCCATGGATGATGTTGCTGAGTCAGCCCAGTTGTTTCTTGCTTCTAACTCTGCCACCAATGAACTTAACCACCACTCCTATCCATCATACAATTCTCAGTTACAATTTGACACTTTTACATCTGTATCTCCTGCTCCTGCTCACAAGACATTTGATATGTTATCGCTTGAACAGTTTATGGTATCTGATGTTTTTATATCAAAGTTAGCAGACAAGCTAGGGCTTGGAAACACAGGAGGTCGCCCACCTAATAACACCACATTACCCACTGTCTCTTATTCTCATCCACCTCGTCCTGAGGGCTGTGTTGGATACCTTGATCGCTCCCACTACCATCAGTCCTGCCCCATCATTGCTGACTATATCTCCTGAGGTCTTTGTAAATAAGATGACATGAGGCATGTGGTTCTTATGGATGGGACCCTGGTCACAACTCGTCTAACACCTGGAAAATGCATCAAAGAGCATTGAAAGGGTGCAAAAGGGAATTGCACACTGGAACAAACAAAACTATGCTGTGCCAGCTCCCAATTGCATGCTAAAGGTCCGAGGGGAGATAATCAAAGATGAAGGTTTATAAATAATTAGAAAATAGGAATTATACACAGCTCCAATAAAATATACATTGGTGGTTGTGAAATGATTGTAAGATCTCTCTAGATTGTCGTCACATAGCCTCCCTAAGGTGTTAACCTTTACACACCATGACAAAAGCTCCTCTGGAAAATACAGTTAGTTGATCACTCATGGACCCTCCACACTCAGTTTCCCCTTGTCTACACCCCCAACACTGAACCTTATGGGTGTGATGCAATCCAAGTGTGCACCTAGCCAAGCTTTCCCAGCCTACTGTCCTCTCCGAAGCCTACCCAAGTTGCATCTGCATCTTCTTCCTAGATTGAGTTCTGGGTATATTCTGTACTCTTCTCAAGACACCCTACTAGTCCTAGTCTTCTTACTATCAATAGATTTACATTTACAATTCCAGAAGCAGTATAGATGGAGGTAGGAGTCAAGAGGTTCCTCTCCTATCCAACTGCACACTGGATACTATATTAAAATGATTACAAAGCCCTGAAACTCAAGTAATAAAATATAAAAAGGAAACTATTACTACTTTTGATGTTCCTTCAACCTCTTCTCACACTAAGTCTATCCCAATTCCCAGCAATGACACATCCATAGGGTGATGTGTTCCCTTCATCAAATCCTTCCCATCAAAGATAACGCATCTTCATCGTTGCTTCTCTCTAGAATATTCTTCCTGATCTCCTATTGCTCCCTTCAATACTGCTTCGTAAGAAGGTCTTCTTTGCTTACCTTTTAAGTAGTCAGTAAACCTTGCTCAATATCTATTATCTCCAAGTCACACCCTAGGGCTCATTTATCTAAATATAATTGATCTGATGCCATCAATGCTTAATTGCAACCAGAGTCTATTTATCTAACTCCATTACCCAGACACTACTGGTTCTAGAGTCCTGATCCACCATATCTCTAAGTCGGTTCTATCCTATAATGGATCTAGAGTGTAGCTCTTCCATGACTTTCTTCCTAGACCAGATGCCAGCTCATCCTGTTTGCTTCTCGAGGTATTAACATGAGCTCTGAGTTGGTTCTCCCTTGCTCCATGTCTTTATTATATGGTGGTACATTCTGAGGGTATAGAAAGGGCTCTAGAGTGAACTCTAATTACGAATTTGTTGGTATAAAGCATATCAAATATTATTTTCTATGGAAAATTCACTTGCGGTGTAACAGCGTATTGATAACTGGTTAAAATCTTGTACTCAACCTACTGTTTCAACTAACATAGTTGAGGCTCTTCAGACTGCCTTTACATCTCAGGCCCCAGATACCCCTATTAATGAAGTCTATGTTAGCAAGGTCTCAACTGCAGATCTTGAAGAACTTCGTATGCTAGATTCAGTTGCAGTCTTGACACTGAAGCAAGTAAACTCTATCAGAAAGCGTATCAGCAATACAGCTAAGGAAAAACCTATGCCAACCCCAGCTACCTGATCTGCTATGAAGGCAGGAAAAGCCTCACTTATCCCAACATTCTCACATACTCCAGCCAATACTTAGTCATCCTCTACCTCTTCTCAGTCTCTACCCTTTGTACCAGTATTTTCCTTTAGTACTCATACTCGCTGGCGTTCTAATATTGAAGACCTAGATGTTATCCAATGTGTTATCGACAAAAGTTTGGGGAGTACAGTCACACTTACCTATCACGAGCTCTATGCTATCTCTTCTGATACTCGCTAGTACCTGAAGGATAATGTTACCACCTGGAAAGTTCCTATCCTAGTAACTGCATCAACTAATGCCTTTGAAGAAGTTGAGGAAGACAATGTACCTGTTGAGACATTTCTGCAGAGCATCTCTTTGTCCTCCAAGCTCATAGTTGGAAAGTCTATTGTTGAACTATGTGTGATACTCTTAAGACTAGAAGATCACATCAGTGTTGAGGCTGTTCTTGATGAGAGATCTCAAGTAATTGGTCTTCGTCATGATATCTGGGAAAAACTTGGTCTTCCAATCCATCTAGAGTAGACTATGGTAATGCAATCAGCAAATAAGTCCTGCAATACTACAATGGGCCTCTTACCAAATCTTTGAGTTACCATTGGAAACTGTGACTTTTACCTTCAGGTACAGGTTATTGACAACACTTCCTATGAAATGCTACTTGGACAACCCTTCCTCACCCTTGTTCAGGCCAATACTCGCCACTTCTCAAATGGGGACTCACACATCACACTGGTTGATCCAAACTCACAGGCAGTTATTACCATTCCAACTCAGTCTCGTAATTGCTCCTCTTCTAATGTATCTGCTGCCTTGGGTTTTCAATAATCAAGGATTCAACTACTTGTCGAGGAAATGAAATCATTAGCTCATATCAGTATGTCCCTCATGAAATTTCCAAACCAGACAATGCACTGCAAATTTCTATCAAGCCTCTTTCCTGTTTTATACTATTGCCAATTGCTTTCACTTCAGCCCTATTTAAATCACTTATACACCCAAAAGAAATTTATGAAATCTCCATTTAAAACTTAGTATCTTTCTCAGATCAAGTCTCGTCGTTTGCTTATAAGAAAGTTGCTCACTGAGTCAAACCCATTGCCACTACCCTACCAGAAGACTTCTAAATCATCTGCCGCATTCCCTCAAACCCCCTCGAAACTCTTCCCTTACTTTCTTTCCATCCACCTAACTTCACCCCTGGGTTACAATATACCCTTGAACATAAGTTGGCTATGAACGTAAATTGAGATCAGTTTCTGTGGCCAGAGGAAGAGAAACTGGCACATCATCTTATTAAACTCCAGGAGTTTGCATTTGCCTGGACAGAGAATGAAAAAGGGAAGTTTTCATCAGATTACTTTGATCCAGCAGTAATACCCACAGTCAAGCACATACTGTGGAGTCTCAAAAACATACCAATACCCCCAGGGATCTTTCCTCGCATTGTAGAAATCATCAAGTCAAAGATTGCAGCTGGTATTTATGAACTATCCAATTCTTCTTATCACTCTTGCTGGTTCTGTGTCTTGAAGAAAGATGGAAAATCACTTTGCCTTGTGCATGACCTCCAACCTCTAAATGTAGTTGTCATTAAGGATATAGGCCTCTCTCCTATGGTAGAACAATATACTGAGTTATTTGGAGCTTGAGAGTGCTATGGTATTTTCAATCTAATAGTTGGGTTTGATTAGCATGCATTAGCTCCACAGTCCCGGGATCTTACCACCTTCCAATCTCCTCTTAGCACCCTCTGTCTAACATCTATTCCTATGGGTTACACCAACTCAATGCAGATCCAGTACGGAGATCTTACATTTTTACTCCAGGATGAAATTCCTGATGTTGCTGTTCTATTTGTCGATGATGTTCCAGTCAAAGGGCCCCCCATACAATATGAAATAGGCCCTAACTTGTTTGAAACTCTTCCTGAAAATCCTGGCATTTGTTGTTTTACCTGGGAACACTTCCAAAATATCAACCAAATTCTCTAATGAGTTTGACATGCAGGAGGTACCTTTTCAGTAGCAAAATCCCATATTTGTGTGCCTTCTGCTGTTGTTGTTAGTCACCTCTGTACTTATGAAGAACGCCTTCCAGATACAGTCCATATTCAGAAAATAGTAGACTGGCTAATTTGTAAATTACTTACAGAAGTTTGAGGTTTTCTCAGGACAGTTGGGACTATCTAGATATTCATCAAAGACTATGCTACAATTGCCCACCCACTGGTTCATCTCACTCAAAAGGATATAGAGTTTACCTTTGGAAAACAAGAGTTAGAGGCTATGAAGAAGCTTAAAACATTGGCAAAAAACTTACCTGCAATTCGTGCAATCAACTATGCAAGTGGACACAAAGTCATACTTGCTGTGGATACATCCTCCATTGCTGTCGGATATATTCTTTCTCAAATTGGAGTTAATGCCAAGCGATATCCCTCACAATTTGGGTCAATGACATTATCGGAGAGAGAGAGCAGGTACTCACAGGCAAAACTCGAGCTTTTTGGTCTTTTTTGTGCATTGAAGGACTATCGGATCTGGATAATTGGGGTCAAAAATTTAGTAGTTGAAGTTGATGCAAAATATATCAAGGGAATGATCAACAATCTAGATATTCAACCTAATGCAATGATTAATTGCTAGATATCTGCTATTCTCCTCTTTAATTTCCAACTTCATCATGTTCCTAGGCATGCTCATGGCCCAGATGACCTATCTCAATGCCCCCGAGCTTCTAAGGACCCTGCTGTTGAGGAGGACTATGAAGAGTGGATTGATCTTGCAAATTCATTTCTCTACAAAAACACCATGGTATTAACAACACTATGCACAAACTCAAGCTATCCAGACATACCTCAATGGATGGTATATACCAGCACATACGCAATTGAGTTCCTGAATAAAGAGCTTAACATGTCACATCTGAAAAACACTCTATCTACCCACCACAAACCAGCAGCAACTGTCTATCTATCATCTACTTCTCACCCAAATACACCAATCCCTCGATCTGACAGAGCAAAAGTGAAGGATACCGAGTTAAAGAAGATAATGGATTTCTTAATGAATCCATTATAAAGAGATGGGATGAAGGCTAAAGAACTGAAAGTGTTGATCAGGAAAGTATCAGGTTTCTTTGTTGCTGATGGACAGTTGTGGAAGAAGGATTCTAGAGCGAAGCATAAACTAGTAATTGATAAAGAAAAGCAGTTAGACTTACTAAGGCAAGCCCATGACAATCTCAGCCACAAGGGCATATTCACCACTCGTACCTAGATCCTTGAACGATTTTGGTGACCTTGCTTTGACGACAATATCTGCTGGTACCTGAAAACATGTCATGAGTGTTAAGTTTGGTCAATGCAACACTTATACATATCTCCTACGGTCCCAGTTCCCCTTTTTCTCTTTCAAAAAGTGTACATTGACACAATGTTTATGCCAAAGTCCAATAGGTATTGCTACATTATTCATGCACATTGCTTACTTTCCTCATATCCAGAATGGTGTATGTTGTGTCACGAAAATGGTCATATAATTGGCTCATTTGTTTTTGAAGACATTCTATGCCGATGGGGAGCCATTAAGGAAATTGTTACTGGTAATGGTCCAGCATTTGTTCAGGCTATGGAGTATCTGTCAAAGCAATATTACATTAATCACATCTGGATCTCACCTTATAATTCTCAAGCCAATGGTCCTGTTGAATGATAACATTTTGATGTTTGTGAATCACTTGTTAAAGCTGCAGAGGGAATAGAACATCGCTGGACAACAGTAGTACCTTCATTATTTTGGGCTGAGCATGTCTCTATCCAAAAATCAATAGGATATTCACCATACTTCCTTGCTTATGGGGTCAAATTACTATTTCCTTTTGACCTCTTTGAAGCCACTTATTTGGCCCCAGCTCTCACTAATCCTATTTCCTCCACCAATCTCATTGCTTACTATGCTATACAGCTTCAAAAATGCCTGGATGACCTTGTTGAAGCAAAACGGCGTCTTCTTAAGGCACAATAGGAGTCTGTTTGCCAATTTGAAGAGGCACATAAGAACCTGATTAAAGACCTCAATTTCAGTAATGGTGAACTAGTACTGGTCAGAAACTCACAACAAGATAGAGATATTGGCGGTAAAACAAAGCCACGATACTTTGGACCTATGGTAGTAGTGCGATAGTTGAAGAGAGGCTCCTATGTATTAGTAGAAATGGATGGGTCATAGTCAAAGTTAAGGTTTGCAACATTCTGATTGTTCCCTTACTATGCATGTGACCACTGATTAATACCCCTCACCCGACTTATCAATGAAAATATTGAAGAACTCATTGACAAGACTCACGAGCCTGACAAATTCCCAGAACAAGTGCATGATAATTCTCGTAGGTCTAACTAATGGAGACATCAGTACCAAAACTACCCCCTAGTTATAGAGATCAGGTGCTCGCCAACATCACAAATTCCCTTGACAAGCACCCTCTTCTACTACTTTGACAATAATATCCTCTCTATTGTCTTCATCTCCATTTATTCTTTGATCAAACTTTTTTCTTTTGTTATTTGATTTGACTTTTTTGTTTATTGTTTGTTGGATGTTTTATTGTACTACTAGTAGCGGCCTGACTAATAGTAGCTAGAGAGTATTTAAGAAGTCTTCCGTAATAGAAAGGGAGCAGTGAAATACAGGAGCAGTTTACTACCTAATCTCTTTCAACTTTGCAATAGGTCAGTAGCCAATGACAGACAGACACCGTTGTGCTTGCAAACAACCTATCCCTCTTGGAACATCTTCAGCGACCTGATAGACAACACTATTTGGTATTTTACAGACTGTTATAGAAAGGGAGTGCAACAGACTGACTTCAACACAAACTTTACAAGCCAGGCCAGAGGCCTAGATGAAAACCTTGTCTAATATGTATGCCGCACTGAATGTGGGATGATGCCACTGATAAATCATGTATCTAAGCATTTCCACATCCTCTCTTTCCACTCAAAAATGCAAATAAATTCAGGGAAAATTCAAATAAATTGGAACAGGCAGTGAGCAAAGCGAGCTAACTATGGCCTTACTGTTGTAGGAAGGGAGCAGAGTGACCTGACTTACAACAGTGCAAACTATTAGTGTAGGAAGGGAGCAGAGCAACCTGACGTACAATAAATATTGCTCACTGTGTCACAGACCATCTATCACAAAAGGTCACTTACTAATTTGTGATTGATGATTTGATACTTGAGAAGTTCAAAAAAGCGAAGTTTAGACAATGACAAAAGATGTTGTTAAGTCTGAGGTCTAATCCTTAGACTATG
>Ga0153964_1000338_pt1 | contig 10451 bp, 11 predicted proteins | sample TSFL048MetaG_FD_104726 | JGI IMG/M metagenome (GOLD analysis project Ga0153964, IMG submission 104726) | Attine ant fungus gardens microbial communities from Florida, USA - TSFL048 MetaG | ecosystem: Host-associated > Fungi > Mycelium > Unclassified | place: USA: Florida, Withalacochee... | reverse complement strand
TACATCCGCAAAATCCTTGCGTCACATCGTAAAAAATCCTACACGATCTCTGTCGGCAAACTCAACCCGTCGAAACTTGCCAATTTTCTCGAAATTGAATGCTTTGTACTAGTCGCATGCCCTGAAAATAGCTTGATCGAGTCAAGAGAGTTTTTCAAGCCTATCATTACACCGTATGAACTGGAGGTGGCATTGAGGCAGGAAATTAGTTGGACCGGACGATATGTTTTGGATTTCGGTCAGGTTTTGGAGGAAGGGAAAGTGAATAAGCAAGATGTCGATGAAATTAGAAATAATAATCATTTTCAGGCCAAGGTGGACGATAAAGATACTGAAGGAGATGCACAGCAGGATTTCGATAAGCCCCAGTTCTCTCTTGTTACAGGAAGATATCGACACGCAAAACGATATGTTACCGGCATTGATACTGTTACACAATCAGTACCAAACTTGGCTGGATCTGATTCAGTAGTCCTCCGTAATCAAGACTCTGCCGTCTCCAAATTGGATGACAGTGCTACAGGTATGATGGGTCCATCGCCATAGCATTTGTCTGAACTGATTCATCCCTCTTCAGCACGCTTTCTTCAAGAAAGAACCTATAGAGGCCTCGAAATCCGAATGGGCAAAGATACGCCAAGTGTTCTGGAGCAAGGCAGGAGCGGTATTGCCAGGAATTATCAAACAGATTACGGAGCTTATGAAGACGAGCAGGACCAGTTGCTATAGTGTGTACAGTGTATTCAAAACCAGCTATCTGTAATCGAGATGGCTGTCTGGACGCACTCTCTCCCCGATGTTGAAGTCAGCCACCGTGGAACGAGCGTGTCCACCTAGTCCATACTCACATAGAACAGAGATAGAACAGAGCCACTTTTGCGTCTGCTCCAGAATTCGCCCTCCGAATATCTAATGACCTCACCAAAGTCAATTAGAGCCACCATCCAGACGACCCTGAGACTTGTTTTGCGTATCCCTCATATGTCTTACTAGTTCTATGGATGCTTTTCAAAGAATGCCTAGGTTACAAATTTGATTGGTCTAGAGGTCCACCATTGACACCGTCACAGCGGGAGGAACTTGAGAGCCAACAACCTTTTTGCAGTGGCACTGCTCCTATCTGCTCTGCAAAGAACATACTGTCTACCAGGAATTACAGATTTAGAACATGGAATGGGGATTGGAGGTGAAGAATTCTTGAATGATGTAGTTGGAAATTGCTCTCCAAATATGTTTTCTTCAATCCTATTCATCTTGGACATCACTACAATCTCACTATAATCTTACCTATGTGGAATCATGAATAATAAAATAAAATAAAAGTTTGAAGATAGATGTTGAATTACGGTTGCAAGGTTACAAACGGATGGTGAGTACAAAATAACTACACTACTTATATACCTATTTCAAACAATAGGATCTGAAACAATAAGGCATTGCGCAGGCTCACATCAGATCCAAATTCCAACAATAGAACTCAAGTTTCAATATCTACAAGAAAGGATGGTAATTTTGGTAGAATATTCTCGGATATTAGTAAGCAAGCCAAGTCATGTAGATGAACACAGCCATAGGGCTCTCTAGAAAGACCCATTGTTTTCCATTTTGCTATGTAATTCCATCCTTCTATGAGTTCACAGAATGTTCTAGTAGTATTCATCCTAGTATAAAAAGGAACATATCTACCATTAGAAATACTAATACAATCTACCTTTATATCCCTATCCTCAGCTTCACCCCAAAATCTCTACAGGTTATTGGCCCCCACACTTGTGCACAGCTAACCAAAGCACTCATTTCATTCCTGCCCTAAAAACATGTCAACAAACTCCCTTGTATCCACAACCAAACTAGGAGAATACTTTGCTAAACTCCCTGCATGTAAAGCCAATGGAACCAATTAGATCTTCTTCCAAGATCACTTTCTCTTTGCAGTCAATGCTGCTAGTCTAAGTGACCACTTTAATGATGGACCTACTGGAACGACATCAGAACCAACTGAGCCCCAGGTAGCCGATCCAACAAACCTAACAGCAAAAGAAAAAGAAGCTATAAAACAATATATATTAACAAGACACATATGGAAATCAGAGCAAGCAGTTATCAAGCAGGGAGTTGCATCAGTAATACCAGACTTACTATTCTTAAAGGTAAAGGAAGAAAAGACAGCAAGAGAGATGTGGAACAAAGTAAAGGCAGAGTATGAAAAGAAGTCAAAAATAGTCACAGTAAATATATAGAGGAAGCTACAGGATGAGAAATACCCAGAAGGAGAAGATGTAAAGTGTTATGAGAGCCCTAAGAAGGAGAAAGTTTCCCACATGTTCAAGCACTTGATCGCAAATATCAAGTCATACAACGAAGACAAGATATAAATAGCGTGGGAACTTACGTAATCATATCACGTGACAAGTCATGTGATTGTAGAACATTCTAGAAAGGACATGTGATCGTGGACTAGTAGTATACAGCCACTTGTAAAAGTAGTATAAGTAGGTAGTGCAATCCAACGGAGAACTCCATCGAGTTCTTCCTAAACACTCACCTAGAGTGGTCCATAAGTCGTCAAGACTTCGTGATAACATAAAGGCTCACCTTATGAAGTTACAGACTATCCAAGAAGGATTAATTGCAATGGGTGCAGACCCAGGGGACAAAAACTTTGTTGTTATAGTATTGGGATCACTTCCAACATCATACAAGACATACCTATCAGCACTCACTGGCATAGCAACACTCCTAGGCAAAACCCTTAACCCTGACATAGTACTATAAGGCATCAACAATGAGGCCAAACAAAAGACTATGTAGACCAAAGAGAGAGATGAGAGAGAAGCTACATTTTATAATAGAAATGGTAGCAAAAGACCAAAGAAATGCCCAGATAGGATGGAATGCTATAACTTCCACAAGAAAGGTCACATGGCAAAAGACTGCTGGGCAAAGGGAGGTGGCAAAGAAGATCAGAACCCACAAAGGAAAGACCAAGGAAAGGCCAACATAGCCCAAGCAAAGAGTACTACAAATGCCATATGGTTTGTAGTAAACTACGAAATAGAACAAGAAAAAATAAATCAGCCACCAATAGAGAACAAAGATAATAACAACATACCAGAACTCGAGGACACATCTAGAGACAATAGTGAAGCCAAAGAACCTGAAGGAACATATGAGACCACAGAGAAAATACTACTCATCTTTGCCAATCTTGCAGCAATAGTAACTACCACAGGACAAGAACACAAACTTGAGATCTATGATTCAGGAGCCACACAACACATAATACCATCACATCACAAACTTACAAACTTTCAACCTATTCAACCTCAAGGAATTCTTGCAGCAGACAAGAAACATTTTGAAGCAATAGGGAAAAAAGATATGTTTGTTCAAGTGTCTAATGGAGATAAGAGCAAGAATGTGAAGGATATGCTATATACACCAAATCTTGGTATCACTCTTCTATCAGTTGCATACATCACCCAAGCAGGATATATGCTCTACTTCAAACAGCAGGACTACCAAATCCTCAATCCCAAGAACTATCAAATGGGAACAATTCCAATTACAAATGGACTTTATGGCATTCAAGTTAAAATACCACTACAAGCAAATACAGTAACAGAAGATCCACTTACTGTAACACCAGATGAGCTACATAGGCTTATAGGTTATATATCAACAAATGCAGCAACAAAACTAGTTAAGGATCACCTAGTAGACAGAATAAAACTTGATGAATCCCAAGACACCCCCAAGAAGATGTGCAAATCATGCTTGTATGGCAGAATGACTCGAAAACCTATCTCCAAAGTATTAGAAATGGAAGCAAGTGGAAAAATGGAAGACAAGATACACACTGATGTGTGGGGACCAGCCCCAATAGAAATCCCACAGCACAAGAGATACTACATCACATTCACTAACAAGGCAACACATTACTTGGTGGCATTCCTTATGCACAAAAAGAGTGAAACTCTTGAATCATTCCAGGCTCTTAATGCACAATAGGAAAAGAACTACAGAATCAAAATCAAACTCTTGTACTCTGACAATAGTGGAGAATATAAAAGCAAAGAATTTGACAAATACCTTATAGAACAAGGAATCCAACATTACTTCATAGTCCACAACACCTCTGAACACAATAGAATGGCAGAATGGCTAAACCAGACACTATTAGAAAAAGTATGAGCTATGCTATATACTACCAACTTACCAGGATCCCTATGGGATAAAGTCTTGAAGCATGCCATCTGGCTGAAAAACCGAATATCTACCTAAGCATTAGAAAAGAAAACACCATTCGAGGCATTTAATGAAAGCAAACCTAACCTATGAAACTTACACAAATGGGGATGTAAGGTCATGATACACAATGATAATAGCAATAAACTAGGAGCACAAGCATAAGAGGGATGCTGGCTAGGACTTGATCAGGAGAGCATTCAAGGATATTGAATATATTATAAAGACACCAAAACAATTTGAGTTGAGCGAAGCATCAAATTCCCAGAGCATAAACAAAGTGGAGAAATCTATAAAGTACTGAACAAGGGAAAGAAACAAGTTAGAAACAAAGAAATACCAGAAAATATCCAGTATGTACCTGATACAAAAAGCAACCCAGATAATATCCTAGAAACTGAATCTCCACTTACAACACCACCCCAAATGCCTCCTCAATCTCCAACACTCTTAAATATCCCACTTGCACCTTCCAAACCAAAACCACCAAAACTCATTGCTCTAAAAGACATACCTAGCTCAATCAGTATTTAGAACATTATTGAAGGATCTCAAACACATCAATTAGCTAACTTTGCCACTGAAGTCACCAACAATGAAAACATAGAATTTGCTCTTACTGGAATAGAAAACATGCCAGATGCACTAACAATTGAAGAAGCAATGAAGTGGCTAGACTGGTTACTATTCAAGATAGCAATGGATACAGAGATAGAAACAATGAAAAAAACAGGCACATTTGGAAATGGCCCTATCCCACAACCCCCTGATAAAAATATCATAGGATCAAAATGGACACTCAGAATCAAAAGAAAGGCCAATGGCAAAATTGACAAATACAAAGCTTGACTTATTGTATGTAGATTTACCTAGGTACAAGGGGTAGACTATTTTGAAATGTTCTCTCCTACTGCTAAATTATCATCACTTCAAACCATTCTATCCATTGTAATACATCTTGATTGGGATATCAAAGTATTTGACTACTCAGCCATATTTTTAAACAGAGAATTCAGCCCAGAAGAAGAAATTTATATGGAATAAGCACCACATTACACAAATGGCAACCCAAAAGATGTTATCTGATTATGACACACAATATATGGACTCAAACAATCAAGTTGTAAATGGTATGAGAAGCTGACTAAGGAACTCAGAAAACTCAGCATCTACCTACTCTACTCAGACCATGCAGTCTATTGTCTCATCAAAGACAAAGATATATTACTTATGGCCATCTATGTTGATGACAGTACCATCACTGGAAGTTCTTCCTCCTTAATCAATGACATTCAGGAAGAGATAGGACATATTTTTAAGATTACCCTACTTAGACCAATTAGTTGACTACTTGGGATAGAAGTGACCCATGACAGGAAAAGTTGTACCCTCACCCTATTGCAGAAAACTTACATTGACTCTTTACTACAAAAGTTCAACATGGAGAAGTGCAAACTAGCATCTACACCCCTTAATCCATCTATACAGCTTAGTCAAGATCAATCCCCCACAACTTCTAAAGAAACTGCTGAGATAAAAAAATTCCCCTATTGAGAACTCATTAGGGGACTCATCTGGCTCACAACTAGATTGTGACCAGACCTGGTATTTGCAGCTAGGAGCCTATCATAATTTCTCGACAACCCAGGAATAACACACTAGAAGGTAGGAAAATGAGTACTGCAGTATCTGAAGGGCTCTTAAGACTATGGACTCACCTACAATGACCCAAACTCAACCTCTGGACTCTAGATCTATGCCAATGCCAATGGAATATCACTTGATAATAGGAAAGCAGTGTCTGGATACACCTTTATCTTAAACGGTGCTGCTATCTTATAGTCATCAAAGCAGCAGGAAATTATCTCTCTATCAACCATAGAAGCTAAGTACATTGCTCTCACCTACACAGCCAAGGAAGCAATCTGGTTCTGCAATTTCCTCTCCAAACTCATCAGCCCTATTGTATTCCTACTCAATATATACAATGACAATTAGTCTGTTATCTCTCTTGCACATACTAAACTAGGTCAGTTCTATGCCAGGACAAAACACATCGACATATGCTACCACTTTATCTATGAGAAAATCAAGGATGGCATGATCGAAGTCACCTATTGTCCCACCAATGAGATGACTGCTGACATTTTAATAAAGTCACTATCCTCCCATAATGTTATGAGAGCCCCAAGAAGGAAATAGTTTCCCATGCATTCAAACATTTAATCTACAACATCAAGATACACAATGGGGTCAAGATATAAATAGTGTGGGAACTTAAGTAAGCAAACCATGTGACCAGAGTCATGTAACCATAGAACATTCTAGAAAGACTTGTGACTACAGGACTTTAGGGTACAGTCACTTGTAAAGTAGTATAAGTAGTAGCTCAATCCAACAAAGAACTCCACCAAGTTCTTCCTGAACATCTACCTAGGGTGATCACTAAGAGCTATCATAGCCCTTCAATAACATAAGAACTTGATACCCAACAGTGACCTTGCATCTTGCAACCTCACCACCTACTTACTCTCTAAATCTTCCTTGCTAGTGAGCATAGCACTCACAAACATCTTGGATAGTGGGCCCTAGCTGTAAAGGGGACTTCTCAGTCAGTTAGGGACTGAGGGAGGAGACTAGATACTAAGTCCAGATATCTTGATCAAGTCCTGACCTTGCAATCGGATGTTGATTCTTTACACTCTTCTTTGTATAAACTCTGTGCTATACTCTATTATGAGTGGTACATACAGGAGATTGGCAGTAATTCTTTAGGAAGTTGCTTAGAGTAGGGGTTCTCTTCTTAGAGGCAATTGTATAACAATATTATTAGGCAGTAGTCAGTAAGACAGTAGGACTTCAAACAGGTGAAGATTTTGCACCCTATTGGACATAGCCTTAAGTAGTTGCCCTGTTATCACTAAGTCTTGATGACTCAAAGACCACTCTAGGTGAGTGTTTAGGAAGAACTCGATGGAGTTCTCTGTTGGATTGGACTATCTACTTATACTACTTTTACAAGTGGCTGTACACTACTAGTCCACGATCACATGTCCTTTCTAGAATGTTCTACAATCACATGACCTCATCACGTGATATGATTACTTAAGTTCCCACACTATTTATATCTTGTCTCCATTGTATGACTTGATGTTTGCAATCAAGTGTTTGAATGTGCAGGAAACTTTTTCCTTCTTAGGGCTCTCATAACATGCCCTAGATCAAGAACCATCTAAATTATTATATGAATCATCATTCCTCTCACCATCACCACCACCATCATTATACGACATGTCTCACTACCAACAACAGCAACAAGGGGAAACTTCTCCAGTACTTGTCCCTTGCCAACCACTACCACCAACCCGAGAGGAGCAACTCCTTGCAATGATTACCACACTGCAGCAGCAGGTCAATACTATGCTTTTCCTCCAATAGAGGAGTAGAGTAGAGGTTGCAAGACCTCAAGTCTTTAGTAGAAAGATGAAGGAGATGAGTGCATTCATTAATATAGCTCGTATATATATTAGAATGAAGATAACAGAGAAGGTGACAATAACCCAGGTGGCCTGGGTATTATCATATATGCAGGGAGGAGTAGCAAAAGCATAGAAAGACAACTTGTTAGATGAGTTAGTAAAAGGAGAGTCAGAGATGGAGTTGGTGGAGCAATTGTTTACCAAAATAAGAAATGACTTTGGGGAAACATCAAAAGAAGAAAGAAAGATTGAACAGCTGAGGACAATAGAGCAAGGGGGGAGAACCTGTGATGAGTATGTGCAGGAGTTCAAGAAAGTTGCCAGGGAAAGCAGCTATAAGGGAAGACCTCTCATTAAAGAATTCAAGAGGGGGTTAAATAGAGCAATTAGAAGGAGACTAGCTGAGGTAGAGGAACCGCCGACTACTATTGGAGAGTGGCAAAAAAGAGCAATAAGATTAGACAGGAACCAGAGGCAGAGTAGAACAGAAGAGAAGGTGTTGGAGAGGAATGCAGCATGCCCAGGGGGAAATACACAGCCAAGAGAAGAATATAGGATGGAGGAAGAGGAGGACAGATAACATAGAGAGCAGGAGGACCAAGCACATGGGAGGATACAGAGAAAGAGAAGAAGGAAACCCATTTAATAGAGGAGGAACCTAAACAGGTCCAAGGAGAGACCCAAATGCAATGAATGTAGACAAGGGAAGAGGAGGAGATAGAATGTGTTATATATGTGGGAAGTGGGACCATATAGCCAAAAATTGTTGGAAAAGACATAAGGAAAGGGTAGTGGAAATACTGTAGGAGTCGGCAAAAGAAAATGAAGGACAGTGAGCTCTTGGCTAGCCTCCAGTAACCTGTACAGTGTATTGTGCCCAGAAAAATTGGGCAATAAATTAAATTTTTCCAATAACACTTAGAGAGTAAGAGATGTGCGGCATATACTATGGCCACTACAGGAAGTGTGGATGAAAGTAGAACTAGAAAAGCTGGAAAACCACAAGAGGATAGCAGTAAAGGCATTGTTAGATAGTGGAGTGATAGGTTTGTTCATGGATATAGCCTTTGTTAAAGAGAAGGGGTTCAAGATGGAAAAGTTAAAAAACCCACTTTTGGTTAGAAATGTGGATAGGACAACAAATGTGAGGAGAGCAATAATGCACCAAGTAAAGTGAAACATGTTCTTTAAAGGACATGTAGAAAGAGTTAGAATAGATATATGCAACCTGGGAAAAATGGAGGTCATACTAGGAATACTATGGTTAACTGCCCATAACCCAGAAATAGACTGGGAAAAGGGAGAAGTGAAGATGACACAATGTCTACCTATATGTAGAAAGAAGAAACAAGAGGAAAAAGGAAAAGAAGTAAAGAAAGTAGAAAGAGACGAAGATGAGGAGGTGCTAAAGAAGTTAGTACCCAAAATATTCTGGAGGTAAAAGAAAGTATTTGAAAAGAAAGAGTCAGAAAGAATGCCAGTACAAAAGGCCTAGGATTACACTATAGAGTTAAAGGAGAGATTTGTACCAAAAAAGGAAAAGGTCTACTCATTATTAAGGGAGGAAAGAGAAGAGGTACAAGTATTCATAGAGGACCAGTTGAGAAAGGGGTACATTTGACCCTCTAAATCACCCCAAACATTACTAGTACATTTTGTGGCAAAGAAAGATGGGACATGAAGAATGGTACAAGACTATTGTCACATAAATCAGTGGATGATAAAGAATGGATACCTTTTACCCCTTATTGCAGATATACTGAATGGAGTAGGAAAGAGGAAGGTGTTTACAAAACTAGATCTGAGGTAGAGATATAATAATGTCAGGATCAAGGAAGGAGATAAATAGAAAGCAGCATTTACAACACACATTGGAGCATACAAACCCACAGTTATGTTAGACTAGCCAACTCTAAAGCTGGAATTAAGCCAACTGCTTGTTTATCAGCATTTGACAAGGAGAACTTGATGGAGTTCTCACTTAATTCTCTACTACTTATACATTTTACTACTGTGGCTATGTGCTTGCTCTCCTATAGTCCTCATGTTACTCTAGTCATGTAACACTCTGTGACTTGTGACATGACCATCTGTGACCATCTGTCACACCAAAAAAAATGTGACATTGTGACAAAGTCACATGATACTTTCCCATGCTCCATCTTGTAGTTGTAAGTCCAATAAGAAAAGAAAAGAAAAGAAAAGAAATATAAATAATGACTTAGCCGATTTGCCAAGTCATGACAAGTTATGTATTTTGGGTTAACCAACTCCCTTGCTACTTTCCAAACAATAATGAATGATCTGTTCAGAGATCTCATAAACCAAGAAGATATGGCAATATTTATTGATGACATCCTAGTAGCCACAAATACAGAGAAAGAGCACGATGAGTTAGTAGAGGAGGTATTAAAAAGACTAGAGGAGAACGACCTGTTTGTAAAACTGGAGAAGTACAAGTGAAAAGTGAGAGAAGTGGAATTCCTAGGAGTGGTAATTGGCCCAAAGGGAGTAGAGATGCAGAAAGAAAAGGTAGAAGGAGTCCCCAATTGGCTAGTATCTAGAAACATCAAAGAAGTGCAGAAATTCCTAGGCCTCACCATGTCAGCGTCTAAAGTCCGATGACCGGAATTAAGCCAACTGTCTCTTTGTTCAGAGTTTGACAAAGAGAACTCAATGGAGTTCTCGCTCATTTCTCTACCTACTTATACACTTTACTACTGT
>Ga0153964_1000336_pt1 | contig 10465 bp, 6 predicted proteins | sample TSFL048MetaG_FD_104726 | JGI IMG/M metagenome (GOLD analysis project Ga0153964, IMG submission 104726) | Attine ant fungus gardens microbial communities from Florida, USA - TSFL048 MetaG | ecosystem: Host-associated > Fungi > Mycelium > Unclassified | place: USA: Florida, Withalacochee... | reverse complement strand
TAGCAACCTTTCAGCCTATACTATCTACTATTCCATAGACTGTTGTAGAAAGAAAATATAGTGGATTGACTATAACACAAACTCAATAACATAATATTACAGAAATTAAACAAACTTTAACCTTACAGACTGTTGAAGGAAGGGAGCATAGCAACCTGACAAACAACACTATCTGCTACTTCATAGACCATTGTAGGAAGAGAGCATAGTGGACTAACTTCAACATAAACTTCACAAGCTAGGCCAGAGGCCTGGATAAAAATCTTGTCTAGTATGTATACAAGAAGGAATGTGGGATGATGCCACTGACTAACTGCTGACTAAATTTTACCTAAGCATTCCCACACCCTCTCTTTTCACTTAAAAATGAAAATAAATTCAGGAAAAATTCAAATAAATTGGGAAAAATTGGAATAAATTAAAACAGACAGTGAGCAAAGCGAGCTGACTGTGGCCTCACTGTTGTGGGAAGGGAGCAGAGCAACCTGACTTACAACAGTACAAACTACCAGTATAAGAAGGGAGCAGAGTGACCTGATGTATAATATTGCTTACTGTCATGCAGACTATTGTTGGAAGGGAGCAAAGTGACCTGATAGACAACATCACTTACTGTTACACAGACTATTATAGGAAGAGAGCATAGCAGACTGACTTCAGCACAATCTTAATAATGCAGAATTAGTAGAGGATTCAAGATGGGCCAAAGGCCTGGATGAAAATCTCATATTATTGTACCTGTTAGACAAAAGTCTAGATACAATCAGCTATCTTTACATCAAATAAGAAAGATTGAAATATACCTTAGTTTCTGTAAATACTGAACTGAGGTTTTCAAGTTCTACTATATGGCATGACTATATGCTTACTAAGTGTCAATTAGATAATCAATCAAAGAAAGAAAAGAACATGAGAGCTTGGAAATATCTAAAAGAAAATAAAACTACTTCAATTTATAACACCTGTAAAAGACTGCTATCCTTAATCATAGTTTCTACAAGGTAATGTTGAAGTCAGATATGTCGAATAAGTCAATGAGTTAAACAGTGGCAATGGTATAGTCATATCTAGGATTGTAAGATGCCCCCAGAACTTACAAGAAACTGATTTGAGAAAAGCTACTCACTATAACAGTCATAAAGCTGAGAGGTAATAAAAATATAGGTCTTGTCTAGATCCAAGTCTGATATCTTAGCCCAAAGAAAATTAGTATTTCAATGTTATCACTTTTCTAGAACTGTTACAATCTCTTCTAAACCTGGTGATCGAGGTCAGAAAAGAATATATTAACCAGAATAAAGCTAAGTATCACAAAAGATCACTTACTAATTTGCAATGGGTGATTTGATACTTGAGTAGTTTAAAAAAGCAAAGTTTAGACAATAACAAAAGAAGTTGTTAAGTCTGAGGTCTAATTCTCAGACTATGAGTTCTTATATATAGAATTATAATAGTCTGTGCACTAGGACAGATCACTATATACTATTACCTATTGTTCTACATATGGTAGTGCCTTTGTGCTTAATATAGTAATAACTTAACCTTATGGAGGTTGTCCTTTGTTCTAAGAAAAGAACAGATAAATATCTATGAGTAATTAATAAAGTCCATGTGCAAACATTGAGGCCTTCATATCTCTACTAATATTAATCACCTTAAGGTTGTTTTAGGCTCATTCTGAGAATTATAAAGAAAGCTTCTGCTAAGCTTAGAACCAAAGCATCTATCATGGTGGTTTCCAAGATATTAGCAATTTAATAAATGATAACATGGTAGTTACTTGTTAATCTGCTTAATATCTCAGCCAATACTGATTGCCTTGAGATGTGACTGGCATCAATCGAAAGGTCTTTTTAAGGGCTTTCTGTAGCCATTAAGACCATAAGAATCATTGAAGAATTGATGGAGATATGGCCAAGTAAAGTTTGTGACACTAAGGTTCTTGTTACTTTACTAACTACTATATATACTATATCTCATTATAGACTCATCAAAAACATGAGGCAAACTTGTTATACATGTCCTTCATCATAAAAACATCATCCCTGTCATAGAAATGTCATCTCTTGTCATAGACTCATTAAGGACATAAGATGAACTTGTTATATTATCCCTCTTCTAAGATTGTGTCCTTGCAATATTAGCATAAGTCTTTGTAGGTAGTCTAATAGTAGGAACTCTAGGGGCATTTGGATATTTCTAATGAAACTCTTTACATAATCTCAGAGCTCCCTTAATTATTTCCTCTCTATATTCCCAAGTTCTTTCCTCAAGTGGTTGTCCTTTTCACTTGATAAGAGTTTGTTATTCCTCCATTAAGAATCAAGTATTTCTTCCACTTTTTATATACTCATTTGGTCTATGGAGTTAGTAACTTTGTTGTTAGATCTCTGCAACTGTTGCTTGAACATAAGTATAATATAGAATGTAAGATATGACTCGTTAATGACAGGATAAATGGATTTCCAAGTGAATAGAATCTTGAGTTTGTATGCTGCTTTGCCAACTTTTCATATTATAGGGAATGGTCCTAATTGTTTAGTCAATAATTTTTTTGAAGGTTGATTTATATTATAATGCATTACATCCATCTATACTAAGTCTCCGTTTGGGCACTCCACTTCTGGTTTCTTCTTAGTATCCTATTTCTTCTTCATTATCTCATTTGTTCTCTTTAATGCTACTTCTACCTTGTCTCTAATCTCTCTAATCATTTTGAGAAATTGTTTGGTCTCTAGAGAATCTTTTGTTACTGGGTTTATATTTCTTCTGGTGTTTGGATAATAACCTAAGTTAATCATAAAAGGTGTTTGCCCTATACTAGAGTAGATCTGATTGTTATAAGAGAATTCTACAATTGATAGCTATTCTATCTAGTTATTTTGTTTATAATTGCAATAAAGTCAAAGATATTGTTTGAGCTCTTGATTAATTCTTTCTATTTGTCTGTTAGTCTAAGGGTGATAGACAGTCAATGGGTTTTGTTCTATCCCAAGTCGTAAACATAGTTTTTTCATAAACCTTGATATAAATTATAGTCCTCAATTGCTTATGATTTTCCAGGAAATCCCTATATCTTTAAAAACTTAATTCTAGGATATCTTGGTCATTTCTTGAGTGGAAATGTTCATGTTGATGGGCATATAAGCCATTTTGGAGAATTGATTTACTATTACTAATATCCCATTGTAATCTACTAACTCCAGTAATGGTCATATTAAATCAATACTAATAACTTCCCAAGGGTTTCGCAGTATCTCGTTATTATACTGCTAGAGAATTTTCTGCAGAAATATAGCATGGGATACAAATTATAACCCTGAATTTCACTATTGGAACCCACTCTAGAGACCTCCTACAAGCCCTAGACATAATCTAGACCCAAGATTGGGTACTTCTATTAGGTAGTGGCCAAGCTATTATATGCCAGGAAAGCATATACCTCAGGAGGCAAGATTGATGAGCCAGCATCAGGTTTCTTAGATACAGACTATTAATGTTGAAGCTCTAGAAGTCAGAGACTTAGAGATATCCTTGGAATGTGGGATAATTTCAATCTAGAGCAGACTTAGACTAATATAACACCAAGACAACAGATCAAAAGTCTATCAGTGACTAGTAATCCTATCACTGCTGGACTCAGGCAAGAAACAAACATGCTGCTATCATGCCATACAAATCTTTAGGCAAAGTAAATGACAATTTACACCCTAATAACCAGAATAACTGGCTCGAGAGGAGAGCTCGGCCCTTCTAAAGATGTTCCTTTAAACACCTAGTCGTAGACTTGAGCATCTAGCTTGAGTAGCAGGGTAGTGGTTGTAACCACCACTATATACATCTCATAGACGCTTGCCCAGGTGCCCCATATTGGATTTCTCTTCTAGAAGTGCTCTTGAGAATGAAGACAAACTTAGATAGGTTAATATGACATAAGTGACATCATATCTCAGTGGCCAGTGGTGTTATTTATAGAAGAGTTATGATCAGAGCCAAGCTATCATCACTGATGACTAATTATAGCAAGATCAAGAGAATCGAGCCAACATAGAGTTGCATTGGAATGGCAGTAGAAGGAAACTAGAATTTGGAAGAGCAAAAGGATGTAGAGGAGCTAGGAAGAAGAGCAGAGAAGTTGAGAAGAGAGGCAGCAGGAAAGCTAGATGAAGGTAACGCACTTGAGAGTAAGACGACTCGAGATCACTGTCTCTGTCTATAGCCTGGCAAGAGGCTCGAGACCCAGCCATCGCATGAGAGAGGGTTCTCAGAGTAGGACTAGAAGAGTAAGGAGTAGTCACTTAGTGCTTAGAAGGAGCGCCGTCTCATCATTGTAGCCTTACTATGTTGAATTCAGAGGTTTTCTTTGTCTTACTTTCTTTGTTGTCTCTTTGCTTTGTAATCATAATAAAATACTCTAGGGCACAGAGGGGAACTCAAGCAATCATACTCCCATCATTATCCCTCTCTGTTGCTCTAGAGCTTAATAGCTATTTTGAGTGACTAAGTTTCCTATTTTCTAAGTGTTCTACCTTACTTTCTAAAAACCCATCAAACCTCTCCCTCGACGGGAATTTGAGCCCCAATGGACTTGGGCATTTGATTACACTAGGAGTTAATAGCTCACTATGTGTCATTGGAGTTAGCTTCCAGTTGTACAATCAGCTAAAGAAGAGCCCACACAATGGCACAGGAATTCTAGGTAGTTCTGCTATATCGATGGCAAGCCAGACTACTAGACTAGATAAGGGCAGTAGTATCACAACGCGAGACGAACACGTGTCTTAGAGATCCCAATACAGCAAGACCTACCTTGAGTGGATTCATAGAAGTTTATTATTATTATTATTTCTTTTGGTTATTTGAGTCCCCCTCTTATTCCACCTTTTGCTTAAGCTCTCTTTCATATTTGATTATCTCTCCAGTGCCTACTTGTTAGTGCACAATTGTGAGACATCTCGGGGACCATTTGTATTCCTATTTATTATCACTCTTCTCCAGTGATCAATTCCCTTTGATCCCTATCACCGCTGGATGACGATTGCATCGCTGATGCTCAGACACACTGTTATGTGTTTCTAGACTATATTCGGAGTAGAAGGAAGCCAGTTCAGAGAACAATAGGCAGGAGTAAAGTATGGAGGTAGAGCAGGATCACATGGTCATGTCTGGGAGGTATAGAGGACAGGAAGGTGATGGCTGTCATAGCCGCATAGTGGTGTCATAGAGGAAAGACATGAGGGAGAGTAGTAGAATGGAGAGTTTCCTTTTCTATTTCTTTTTAATTAAGTCTCAAACATTTGTAATATTCTAATTTATTTCTTAGAGTGGAGATTGATAGGGAGAGCCTCCTTGGCCCTTGCCTTCATCTCAGAAGCTCTTGAGGTTGTAAATGCAATTCTCTTGAGTGTATAAGGGATGATCTTGGTAAGAGATTGAGTTAGTAAATGTCTCCCATTCTATATTCTACTCTTTCTTAAGACAAGATACAGCAGTTGCTTGGGCAACCTTCTATGAAATAGCAGGCCTAAAAAGCCTGGCTAATCATCAACTCAGATTGTATCACACCCATAAGGTTTGGTATGGGAGTGTGAATAAGGGCTTGATTGAGTGTAGTAAGGCCCATAAGTGGTTTACTGACTATTTTACTAATGAGCTTGTTACAGTGTGTAAAGGTGGACACCTTAGAGACACTATGCAAGGTGGATCTAGATTGAGCTCCCAATCATTTCATCTATTTTTATATTACAGATAAGCTGCGCTTCATATTTTAATTTCTTTCTAATACTCCTACTTTCTCTTTCTTTTCACAAACTCTTTAGCATGCAATTGGGAACTGTCACCACCCCTTTCTACTTGCTAGTCACAGCTAACTTCCCTTTTGCCCCTTTTATTGTTAGGGTATAGGTGATTCCTTTTGGGTTGTCAATTGGGTTTGTTGGCTTGATACTTCTTGCAATCTGTAACATATTGTTTGATGTCTTTTAACATTTAAGACTACCAGTAGTTTCTTGTTATCAGTTCATATGTCTTGGTATAGCCTAGATGTCTAGCTAATTCAGAATTGTGATGTTTAGTGACAATTTCCTCTTGAAGTATAGTTGAGTTAGGAATATAAATCCTCCCTTTCCAAGATAACACCTTCTCTTCTCATCTCTAACCTTTTTCTTGTCTTTTTACTGCTCCCTTTATCTCTTTCTCTATAAATTCCTTTACTTCTTCTATTTTCTTCCAAAATTTGTCTTCTCTAGTTACAATACTTCTAAACCATTCTTCTTTCTACAACATTTGATTCTTATTATTATTTTTCCCCTGAGTGTAATCTGGTCTTAGATAATGCATCTACTTTCTTTTGAGAACTACTAGGTTTGTGTACTAGCTGAAAGTTGTATTCCTGTAGTTCCATTATTTACTGAGCTTGATAGCAATTGAGTTTCTATGGTTTCTTAAAGTACTCTAAATTTTTGTGATCAGTTCATATTTCAAACTGATCATTTCTTATAAGATACTATTACTATTGCTTGAGTTCTTCTATAATTGCTAATAACTCTCGATCATAGATCTCATAGTTCCTCTCTGTTTTATTCATTGCTTTAGACAAATAGGCAATGGATTTTCAGGACTCGTCTTCTTGTTGTTAAGACAATACTCCTCCTATGGCATATTCTGAGGCATTGGTTTCTAATTGCATTTTCCATTTAAGGTCTAGAATTACTAATATGGGAGAATTCATCATCTTATTCTTGAGTTTATTGAAGGCATTCTTCTCTTCTTCTTTCTACTTCTACTCTCTCTTTCCAGTTAGTTCTGTTAATGGTTTAGCAATCTTTACAAACCTAGAAATGAATCTGTGATAGAAGTTGCAGAATCCTAGAAATTGTTGTACTTCTCTCTTGTCTTGAGGTTCTGGCCATTCTACTACTCCTTTGGTTTTGGTAGGATTAGCTTCTACACTGTCTTGTGATATGATGACTCTGAGATACTTGATCTTTGTCTGGTGAAACTTGCACTTTTTGGGGTAAAGCAATAGTTTGTTATTGGCTAGTATTTGTAAAACCTGTCTTACTATACTCCTGTATTCCTCTATTATTTGCATGAAGATTAAGATATTATCCATGTGGATCACAATCTTTTCTTTCATGATTAGTTTGCAAAACAGGGTATCTATCATAAGTTAAAAGGTTGCAAGTAAATTACACATGCCAAAGTACATCACCAGGGGTTTGAATAGACCTCAGTTTATTTAAAAAGCTGCTTTCTACTTATCTCCTTCTCTTATCCTCATATTGTTATATTCCCAGCAGATGTTGAGTTTGGTGAAGTATTGGGCTTCTCATACTTTATTAATTAACTCTTGAATTAGCAGTAAAGGGTATTTATTTTTTATTATTACTTTGTTGAGTCATTGGTAATCTTGTACTGGTTGAAGAGATCTATTCTTTTTTTTTTACAAAGAAAAAGGGGGCTATGTAGAATAGTTTAGAGGATCTGATTCTTTCCAACTTTAAATGTTCTTTAAGGAATTCATTAAGTCTTTCCTGTTCTTGGGCATTTAATGGGTATACTTTGCAGTTTTTTAACATTGGGTATTAATTTGATAGCATGGTCCCACTTAGATTGGTCTAGTAGTTGGTCGAATATTGCTTTGTTAAAAAGTCGATCTTTGAAGTCTTTATACTTCTCAGGTATATCTTTCTCTGATTCTTCTTTGTTCTTGCCTCTATTTCTGAGGTTCAACTCTTCTCTCCTCTATGTTTCTTTTTCTAGGTTAACAAATATTATTTTCTCTTCTTCTTCTATTGTTTCTTCCTTTTTTTCCTCTTTTTCTATATCTTTTTCTAGTTTTTTCAGTATATAGATCTTTCTACACCATTGTCAACAATTCTTTAGATTAATCAAAGAGTTTCTTCAGTCAATAGATGGGTTGTGTTTTTGTAGCCAGTCATATCCTAAGAACAGGTCATAGTTGCTGAGATTTGTTACCAACAGTTGAATCAATTCTTAGTGATCACCAATAGTTATATTCGACAACTTCTGTGATACTTTTATCTTTGTTTGCAGAGCTATTGGCATTATAGCAGTTTGTGGATATCAAGGTTATTTTCTTTTACAAACTTCTGGCTTATACATGAGCTCGGACTTTCTGAGTTGATTAGTGTCTGTTTATAAAATATCCTATAAGTGTCTATTGTTGACAGTTTGACTCAAACATTCAATTGTTTATCTCTTAATTTTCTGAGTATTGATGGTTCTTCTAAGGTCTTTAGGGCTATTAGGACTTTATCATTTATTATTTTGTTTAGCTCTCCTAGTTTCTCCTTTGTACATTTCCTTGCTCTTGAGCTATGGGCTTACACTTTTAGTATACCAATTACTTCCTCTTTACTACTCCATCAAAATTTCCTTGCTATCTATTTTACTAAGTAACCTTTATTCAACTCATATTTTCTTGTATCAAAATAATCCAAAAAGTCTTTTATTGATTCATCTGGTAATCAAATTTTTGAATCTATGAGAATAGGTAGGTTGGTGCTCACTTCTTGCCTAGAGAAAAATCCTTTTTTGTTTTTTCTACAATCCTTGCTTCTTCTCTCCTTTTTTTCCTTGGTCTAGGGTACCTTACAGTGAGATGGCCTGTTTTTTCATAGTTGTAACACCTCCTTATCTCTTTGCATTTGTTTACTTTCATTGCATTAGGGTCTCATCTCAGAACATCCAAAACTGGTTTCTTTCTTATATCTCCCAAATTCTCTGAGCTTTTTCTTTCTCCAAATTTGTCAGCAACTAACTTAAGACCTTGATCTAGGGTTTAGACCAAGAAGCTCTTTAGGGTTAGAAGAGAACTTAATAGATGTTATGAGAGCCCCAAGAAGGAAATAGTTTCCCACGCATTTGAATATTTGATCTATAACATTAAGATGCACAATGGGATCAAGATATAAATAGTATGGGAACTTAAGTAAGCAAACTACGTGACTAGAGTTATGTGACCACAGAATATTCTGGAAAGACTTGTGACTGCAGGACTTTAGGGTATAGCCACTTGTAAAAGTAGTATAAGTAGTAGCTCAATCCAATGAAGAACTCTATTGAGTTCTTTCTGAACATCTATCTAGGGTAATTACTAAGAATTATTACAGCCCTTTGATAACAATAGAGTTCTCACTTGATTCTGCTATACTATATATACAAATATTCCCTATTTATCTTTATTTATTTTACAAGTCCCTACTAGTCCAGGGTTCAATTCCAGTCCATGTCCAATTCTTTGGTCATGGTCAAAGTAACTTATGACAAAATTCCTTAATTGCTTCTCTTTTTGATCTCTTGAAGTTCAGTGCCTTTTCATACCAATCCTCTAGCAAATCTGAATTCCTTAATTGACCAATCTTGACCAGTTTTCATGCTAATGCTGGATGAATTCCTTTTTTGAACAGACTCACTAGCACTACTTCATTATACCTAGAGAGCTTCTTTCAGGTGACAAATTCTGACCAGAAGTCTTTAAGTAGTCAGTTTCCTTGCTTCAATTTGGTTAGTTTTTTTTGATTGCATAGGTCTGGGTTTCTGTTGATATGAAAAACTAGGCTATTTCATTAGTCATTTGTTCCCAGGTCTCGAATGGAGGTTTGTTGGTCATGATTGACACATCTAGGTCTCTGTCAGTCTCCTTCCACTCTTTTTGGAAGGGTAGAAATTTCTTAATTTGTGTATTTGCCCATTGTTGAGCCTAGCTGTTCTTTTCTCCTTTAATCTTTCCTAATGCTATTTTAATCCTTTTCCATTTCTTTGAGATGCCATTGCTTTGGAAAAATAACATTATTCTTTTGTACCAAGCCCTTAGGTTTCCTTCAAAGTCATTGGGTTCTTTCATTTTTCATTTGACCAGTTTATCTGAGAAGTCCTTCTTGACTTCTTCCATGAATTCCTGTATGCTGGTGGCATAAGTTTCCTTGGTTTCAGTCCTCAAGTCTTTCTAAGCATTGGATAGAGAGTTGAAGAATAGGGTTATGATGGTAGTTAAAAATGCTGTGATGACAGCAAGTGGGATCATGGTGGTAGGATATGATATGATTTGGTTTGTAAGCTTTGTTCTTATGTAACAATCTCTTCTAAACCCAGTGGTTGAGTTAAGAAAAGGATGTATTAACCAGAACAAAGCTAAGGTTCTTGCTACTCTACTAACTACTATATATACTACATCTCATCATAGACTTGTCAAGGACATGAGGCAAACTTGTTATACATGTCCTTTGTCATAAAAACGTCATCCCCGTCATAGGAACGTCATCCCTTGGCATAGACTCGTTAAGGATATGAGGCGAACTCGTTACAGGAACAGGGGAATTTATCCAATACAAAAGAGCTGGGCAGGAAAGATGAATTGCATCAAAGTGCAAAAAGTTGAACCAACCATGACAAGATAGCAGCAGATGTCCTACAACTAGTAATACACAATGCCGTACTT
>Ga0153964_1000333_pt1 | contig 10482 bp, 10 predicted proteins | sample TSFL048MetaG_FD_104726 | JGI IMG/M metagenome (GOLD analysis project Ga0153964, IMG submission 104726) | Attine ant fungus gardens microbial communities from Florida, USA - TSFL048 MetaG | ecosystem: Host-associated > Fungi > Mycelium > Unclassified | place: USA: Florida, Withalacochee... | reverse complement strand
AGTCTGAGGTCTAATTCTCAGACTATGAGTCCTTATATACAGAAAAGTGATGGTCTGTGCACTAGGACAGATCATCACATGCTACTACCTATTGTTCTACATATGGTAGTGCCTTTGTGCTAGGAATAGTGATAAATTAACCATATGGAGGCTGTCCTTTGTTCTAAGAAAAGAACAGATGACTATCTATAGATAATTAATGAAGTCCATGTGCAAACATTGAGGCCTTCATATCTCCACTAATATTAATTGCTTTGGCGCCGTTCTAGGCTCATTCTAAGAGGTATGAAAAGGGCTTCTCTGATGCCTAAAAGTGAAGCTTAGATCGTGGCGGTTTCCGAGATATTGGCAATTTAATAAACAGTACCATGGTGGTTACCAGTTGATCTGCCTAATATCTCAGCCATTATTGATCTCCTTGAGATGTGACTAGTATCTATCGAAAGGTCTTTTCAAGGGCTTTCTGTAGCCATTGAGACCGTGAGAATTGACAAAGAATTGATGGAGATATGGCTGAATGAAGTTTGTGATAATTACAAAGCCCTGAAACTCAAGAATTAAAATATAAAAAGGGAACTATTGCTACTTTTGGATTTCCTTTGACTCCTTTCTGTCCTAAGTCCTCCCAAAATCCTACTGATAACATGGCCCTCTCCTTTCTTTGTAATGACATGTTTTCTTACCAAGTCCTTTCTATCAAAGATGACGTGTCTTCATCACTACTTTCTTCTAGAATATTCTTCCGTCTTCCCCTATCATTCTCTTGATACTGCTTTGTAATTTGGACTTTATTGATTACCTATTAAACAGTTAGCAAGTCTCCATAAATGTCTAGTATCTCCAAGTCACGTTCTAGAGGTCATTTATCTAAATATAATTGATCTGATACCATCAATGTTTATTTACAAGCACAAAGTCTATCAGTCTAAGTTCGTTGTCTGAGTAGTACTGGTTCTAGAGTACAAGTTTGCCATCCTTCTAAGTTAGTCCATTTAAGGGTAGATCTAGAGCATAGTCCCTCAGTAACTCTCTTAGTAACCCAATGCCAGTTCATCCTAATTGCTTCTTGAGGTCTCAACACGAGCTCTAGGTTGATTATCACCTGCTCAATGTACTCATCATATAGTGTTATGTTCTGAGGATATAGAAAGGGTTCTAGAGTGAATTCTAATTAAGAATTTGTTGGTATAAAGTGTATCAAATGTTATCTTCTGTAGAAAATTCGCTTGCGGCATAACAACGCAATCTGTCAACAGGCCACTAATAGATTTAGACCCTCAGAACTTACTAAGCATCACCCTAGATGTCCTCTTATATTGTCTGTCTGTGCTTTGCTTGCTAAAGCCATAAATTCGATAAGGAAGTCTGTGATATACTTCCTGTCTTATGTGAATGTTTTAATATGCCATTCTATATCGGCTTCTTTTGTCTTATTGCTATAGACCAGTTGTAATTCTGCCTCGAAGGCATCCCAACTTGGAGTGTCGTCTCCTCCATCTATCTTGTCGGGTTTCTATTAAGCAAATGCTCCTGCAGTTCCTCCTTGGAATCTGCCTAGTACTGTGATGATCTTTTCGTCAGCATCTGTAACTTTGTTCATCCTGAGGTAGAGTTTCATTGCTCTCTACCAATCTTCAAATGTCTTTCTGTCCCCATTGAATCATCCTGGTTCTAGGACCATAGACTTGTGGTTTACTACCTTTGTTGGTGCTGGTGCTGATGCCATTTTGGCTATTGGTGCTGGTGTACCTGCTCGTGTTCTAAACATGTTTCACTTTGGTTGTTCTACTGATGGTGCATTGCTAAACTTGTCGAGTTCTTCTTTGTTGCCTGTTTTGTTGGCCTCTGATTCTGTGTCTTGTATATCCTGTTCTTTGGACTCTTCCTAGTACTCTGATTGTTCTTCACTAATATAAACTGAACTGAGTCGTTCTTTAAGGTCTTCAACCTCCTATGCTCTAATTATACGTTTGGTAGCAATCTTTGTGATATACCAACAGCTGGTCTGCTAATTTGCTGTCCTTCCAGTTGCAAGGTGAGTTGATGATACTTTACCAAATGTTATGACCTTAAGGAGTAACTCAGGTTACAACTTCAAGTAAAGACTTGAGGATGATATAAGAGTTGAGGAAGAAAGAGAATGATATAATTGATAAAGCATAAGGAATACAAGAGAGTATCTACTGTATATATACCTATGTACCATGAGATAGTAATAAGGAATACATGTGGCAGACATGAGGTCTGCTGAGTAAAGAACATGTCCCACCAGTAAGGCACTGACTGAGCCATTAGACATTTAAAGTAATATAAAACAAAGAAGCAGTTCATGTGTAGAACACCTGAAGGCAATGAGGTCAATCATTACAGTAATTCTTCTCTTCTCTCCTTCCTCAGTTTGGAACACCTTGCAATAAGATGACCTATTTTCCCATAGTTATAGCACCTCTTCATCTTCCTGTGCTTGTCCACTTCCATTGCATTGGGGTCTCGCCTCGGAACATCCAAAACCAGTTTCTTCTTCATATCTCCCAAATTCTCCAAATTCTTCTTTTCTTGTCATGACTTGGCAAAACAGCTAAGTCATTATTTATATTTCTTTTCTTTTCCTTTTATCTTAGACTTACTACACAGAAGAGAGTACAGGAAAGTATCATATCACAAGTGTCACAAAGTCACAGTCACATCACATAATGTCACATGATGGGTCACATGATAAGTGTGGGAAAGTAGTGCACAGACTATGTAGTAGTTGTATAAGTAGTGTAGGAAAATTTAACGGGAACTCTATCGAGTTCTCTTTGTTAATCACTGAACAAAGAGCAGTTTGTAAGAAAGCTAAACTCCAAGCTGGAATAAAGCCAACTGCTCTTTGTTCAGCGATTGACAAAGAGAACTCGATAGAGTTCTCGTTAGATTTTCTATACTACTTATACAACTACTATATGGTCTGTGTACTATTTTCCCATGCCTATCATGTGACTCATCATTGTGACATCATGTGATGTGATGCTGTGACTTCCTGTCATGTGAATATGACTGTGTGACACTTGTGATGTGACACTTTCCCATACTTCCTTTTGTATAGTAAGTCCAAGATAAAAGAAAAAGAAAAGAAAAGAAATATAGATAGTGACTTGGCTGTTTTTGCCAAGTCATGACACAGTTGGCTTTATTCTGGCTTGGAGTTTAGCTTTCTTACACTAGAACTCAATTCACTTCAGAGCACTGTCTGCCTTAGACTCTGCTCACTCTTTACTCTCATCATATTAACTCTCGGCTACTGATCATTGCGATTGGTAGCCACCTCTATACATAGCTGGTGTAAGGGGATATCCCTAGGGCAGTGCTTAGTAACATGAGTAGGTTCCCATCTAAGAGCCGTCATCTCTCTGATTGTATTCCCATGTCTCTCCTGCTTTCCCTTCTGTGACAACTCGTGTGATTCCTTTAAATCTATTATAGGACAATATGTGAATATCTGTCAGGTACCATGAGAACAGTGCCTTGACGATCTAGTAGTATAAATACTAGTCTTCTGTCATAGATATACCTCAGTTGAATATCACCTTAGCTTCAGGATCTATCCATTAGCTTCTTAGTGCCTTTGCCTTGTATGTGAAGTGTGCCCTAACAGCTGGGCCCTTGGCTTAAGGGGACTTGTCAATCAGTTAGGGATTGATGGTGGAAGTGTAGTACCAAGCTTGGGTATTACTACTGAGACCTGACCTTATAATCAAGTAGTGTTATTAGTTACTATCTTTCTCAGTATAAACCTCATGCTGCGCTCCATTATGAGTTGGTACATGCAGAGGAGTAACGGTTACTTTTAGAAGGCTGTCTAGAGTAGGGATCCTTTCTGTTGAGGTGATAGTTTAACCATATTATTAGGGCAGTAGTCAGTAAGGCAGTAGGCATTTAGCTGGGTGAAGATCTTGCACTCCAGCAAATGTAACAGTACATAGCAAAACTCAACATTAACTCTGTACCTTGTCCAGAAGACGTAATACAATGTCTCTGGACCAATATAATTCATTGATGAGCAATTTGCTCAGAGAAAAACGCTCTCTTACCAAACTAAGGGAAGAATTAGAGGAGAGAAAGGGGAAATTATGTTAGTACTGCAAAAGGTTTGGGCATCTGGCCCGCAATTGCAGGAATAAGGAAGAAGAAAAGAAGAGGACCATCATTTCCCAAAATAAGTTTGAAGTACTAAGGAGTAGAGTAATGCAATATGGAGTTGAAGAGAGAATGATTAGGAAACATGAGGTGGTAGTGGTTGAATGTTTTAAATGTGGGGAGAAGGGACACAAGTATAAGGAGTGTCCATTATGGAAAGAAAGAGCAGAAGGGAGGGTAGTACATGTGGCAAGGCCACAAAAGGCACACCAACAGAGAGAGCCAGTACATCCTGAAAAGAGAAAAGCGCAGGAAGAAGAAAGAAAGTTAAGGAGGATAAAGAAAGAAAAGGCAGTGCGTGTGGCCAAGCCATGAGAAGCACAGCAAGGATGGAGGAGGAGTTCAATAGAAGAGTTAAGAAAGAGGGCAGAAGAGCATTGTGGAAGAGGCATCCCAGAAAAAGCACAACTATTAGAATTGGAATGGTGCACAAGGGAAATGATAGTAACATATGTAGAGTATGAAAGGTGTAGAAAGAAAGGATGTCATGTGAAAGAGAATAGAGAACAGGAGGTGATTAGAAATAAACAGAAGTGGTGTGGATGTTCAAAAGGAAGAGAGAAGGAGGCAGCGCAGCCCAGAAAGGTAAAGGTACAGTAAAGCGGCGCATAGTCAGGAGAACTGGAAAGCACAGCAAAAGAGGAGGGTAGCCAAAGAGATGTCAGGAGAACGTTCAAAATGCTAAGAGAAGTGTGGATGAATATTGGAGTAGAAAAGTTAGATACATATGAAGGTGTAACTATAAAAGCACTCTTGGACAGTGGTGCTACAGGGATGTTTATGAATAAGAGGATGGCAGCTAGGTATAGGTTCAAGTTGCAAAAATTAAAGAGACCTATAGCGGTCAGAAATGTAGATGGGACAAATAACAGTGGAGGAGCAATCACCTATCAGGTGGAAGCAAATGTCTATTACAAAGGTCACATAGAAAGAATGAGAATGGATGTATGCGACCTGGGAAAAACAGAAATAATCTTGGAAATGCCATGGTTGGCAACACACAACCCAGAGATAAATTGGGAAACGGGAGAGGTTAAAATGACGAGATGTCTGCCCTTGTGTAGTAGAGTAAAAGTAAAGGAGGAAGACAAGAAGAAAAGAGGAAAAAGGATAGTAACTCTAGAAGAAGAGAAAATCGTCAGATGGACGATAAATGATAAAGAGGATTGGGGAAGAGAAGAGGAAATTGAGGAAGACCACAGGAAAATTGAGGAAATGGTCCCAAGAAAGTTTCTAAAGTAGAGAAAAGTATTCGGGAAAGTAGAGTCAGAGAGGATGCCAATGAGGAAAGTTTGGGATCACGCTATAGATCTCAAAGAAATGTTCAAACCATGAAAAGGAAGAATTTATCCTTTATCCAAAAACGAGAGGGAGAAAGTTCAGAATTTTGTAGAAGACTAACTAAAAAAGGAATATATCAGACCATCAAAATCTCCTCAAATGTCACCAGTATTCTTTGTAGGGAAAAAGAATAGAAGTAAGAGGATGGTCATAGACTACCGCAATCTGAATGACCAGACAATGAAGAACAACTATCTGCTACCATTAATTACAGACTTAATAGACAACATGGGTAGCAAGAAAGTATTCACAAAAATGGATCTCAGATGGGGGTTCAGTAATATGAGGATCAAAGAAGGGAATAAGTGGAAGAGAGCATTTACAACGCATATGGGCTCCTTCGAGCCAACAGTAATGTTCTTTGGAATGACAAACTCGCCAGCCATATTCCAGGCAATGATGAATGAAATTCTGAGGGATTTTATCAATGAAGGAAAGGTCGCCCCATTTGTAGATGATGTGTTGGTAGGAACAGAAACTGAGAAAGAACATGATAAAATAGTGGAAGAAGTATTGAAGAGGTTAGAGGAAAATGACTTGTATGTTAAACCAGAGAAATGTGTATGGAAAGTAAGGAAGATAGGGTTCTTAGGAGTGGTTATAGGACCTAATGGAATAGAAATGGAAAAGGAGAAGGTGGATGGAGTATTGAGTTGACTAGAGCCTAAAAATGTAAAAGACGTTAGGAAATTTTTAGGCCTTGCAAACTATTACAGGAGGTTTATCAAAGACTTCACTCGAGTGGCTAGGCTAATGAATATGCTCACTTGGAAAGATATGAAGTGGCAGTGGGGGCAAGAGCAGCAGAAAGCATTTGATGAGTTGAAAGGAGTTTTCACGATGAAACCAGTACTAGCAGCCCCAGATCTAGATAAGGAGTTTAGGGTGGAGGCTGATGCCTCGAACTATACAACTGGAGGAGTACTATCTATGAAGTGCTCTGACAATATGTGGAGACCAGTGGCTTTCATTTCAAAATCTCTAAGTGATACTGTCACAAAAAGTGACTACTAAATAGTATTATGGAGGTATAACAAAATACCTGTTCAAATGAACTACATAAATAGCTGGACCCTTGTTAGCAAGTAGCCTTGCTAACGTTGTCCTTTTGGTGTAGTGGTAAACCATACAGTATGTGACTACTGGTCCATAGCACAACTGTGATAAATACAGAACGCAACTATGAAATACATGACAAAGAGATGTTAGCTATAATCAGATGCCTAGAAGAGTGGAGACACTTCCTAGAAAGGGCAGTAATTAAATTCGAGATTTGGACAGACCACAAAAACCTCAAATACTTCATGAAAGCACAAAAGCTAAATTGGAGACAAGCAAGATAGGCTTTATACCTGTCAAGATTTGACTTTATGCTAAAACATGTTCCTGGAAGCAAGATAGGGAAGGCAGATAGTCTAAGCAGAAGACCAGACTAGGAGATAGGGGTAGAAAAGGATAATAAGGATAAGACATTGGTAAAACCAGAATAGATAGAAGTAAGAAAAACAGAGGCAGTAGAAATAATAGTAGATGGGATAGATCTACTAGAGGAGGTTAAAAAGTCGAAAGTAAAGGATGATGAAGTAATAAAAGCTATGGAAGAAATGAAACGAGCAGGGGTAAAGATATTGAGAGATGAGGAATGAAGAGAGGTTGATGGCGTAATATACAAGAAAGGAAAAGTCTATATACCAAAAAATGACAAGCTTAGAGCAGAGATAATCAGGCTACACCACGATACGCCAATAGGAGGACATAGGAGGCAATGGAAAATGGTAGAATTGGTTACTAGAAAGTTTTGGTAGCCAGGGGTTACAAAAGAAGTGAAGTGGTATGTAGAGGGATGCAACGCCTGCCAGCAAAACAAAAATCGCACAGAGCAGCCAGCCGGTAAATTAATGCCTAACTCAATTCTGGAAAAACCTTGAACACATATATCAGCAGATTTTATTACTAAGCTGCCTTTAGCTCAAGGATATGATTTGATCTTAGTAGTGGTTGATAGGTTAACAAAAATGATGCATTTTATACCTACTATGAAGAAAACATCAGCAGAAGGGCTAGCACAGTTGTTCAGAGACAATGTGTAGAAATTACATAGTCTGCCTGAGAGTATCATATCGGACAGGAGGCCACAATTTGCAGCAGGACTAATGCGAGAGTTGAACAGGATATTAGGGATTAAGAGTAAATTGTCGACAGTATTCCACCCTCAGACAGATAAACAAACAAAAAGGGTAAATCAGGAGTTGGAACAGTACTTAAGGATGTTCATCGATCATAGGCAAGAGCAGTGGCCAGAATGGTTAGGAACAGCAGAGTTTGCGTATAATAACAAAGCGCACTCAAGTACTAGGACATCACCTTTTAAGACAAATTATGGACAAGATCCCAGAATGGGGTTTGAAGAAAGAAAGAAAGAGAAGTATAAAGGAGCAGAGAAATTCATCAAAAAAATGAAAGAGATACAAGAGGAAGCAAAAGTGACACTAGGAAAAGCACAGGAAGAAATGAAAAGATATGCAGATAAGAAGAGAGCAGAAGTAGATGACTATAAAGTAGGAGACTTAGTGATATTGAGTACTAAGGACTTAAAATACCAGATGGTTGGGAGGAGGACAGACAAGTTGACAGAAAGATTTGTAGGCCCTTACAAGATTAAGAAGATTGTATCATCAAACACAGTAGAATTACAACTACCTAATACAGTAAAAATACATCTGGTAGTAAACGTTAGTAGAATACGTAAATATATAGGGCAAGTAGAAGGGCAGAAGAAGGAGCAACCAGCTCCAGTAATAATTGAAGGGGAAGAAGAATAGAAGGTGGAGAGGATTTTAAATAAACAACGAGTTAAAGGGAAGGACAAATACTTGGTGTGCTAGAAAGGATTTATGGCAGAATCAGATATATGGGAAGGAAAGGAGAACTTGAAGAATGCAAAGAAAGCGATCAAGGAATTTGAAAAGGAATATCAACGAGATATGGAAGATATAGCAAGACAAGAACATGAGGAAGGAACGTTTAGAAGAAGAGAATTGCCAGGGAGATTTACGACAAGAAAACTGTTCAGATGGTCAGACAAAAGGTACGATCAAGAATATTAGAGAAGGCTGGAAAGGAATTGGAGACAGTGGAAGGGTAAACAACCAAGGGAGAGGAAAATAATGGAAATGATCAAAGAGGAAGAAGAAATCAAGCAAGAAGACTTGGGACTGAGAGAATGGATGGAGAATAATGAAGACAAAATAAGCAACATGGTTGACCCTTACTATGAGTTGTAGGAAATTCCTCAGGACAAGAAAACTTAAGAGGGAGGTAGTGTTATGACTTAGCAAAACGGCTAAGTCATTATTTATATTTCTTTTCTTTTTCTTTTATCTTGGACTTACTATACAGAGGAGAGTGTGGGAAAGTGTTACATCATGAGTGTTACAAAATCACAGTCACATAACAGGAAGTCATACTATCACATTATATGATATCACATGATGGATCACATGATAAGTATAGGAAAGTAGTATACAGACCATGTAGTAGTTGTATAAGTAGTGTAGAAAAATCTAATGGAAACTCTATCAAGTTCTCTTTGTCAATTGCTGAACAAAGAGCAGTTGGTTTTATTCCAGCTTGGAGTTTAGCTTTCTTATATTTCTCCAAACTCCTTGATTGTCTCTCTTCTCGACCTCTCAAAATTTAATGCCTTCTTATACCACTCATCCAACGAATCCAAATTTCTCAGCTGACCAATCTCAACCAGTTTTCATGCTAATACCAGGTAGACCCCTTTCTTAAATAAACCCACTAGTACAATTTTGTTATAGCCAGAGAGTTCCTTCCAGGTGACGAATTCCAACCAGGAATCTTCAAGTAACCTGTTTCCTTGCTTTAATTTGGTCATGTTGATTGCATGAGTTTGAGTTTCTGTCGATATAAAAAACTGTGCTATTTCATCAGCCATTTTTTCCCAAGTCTCGAAGGAGAGCTTATTGGTTATGGTTGATATGTTAGGTTCTCTGCTGGTCCTCTTCTATTCCTTTTAGAAGGGTAAAAACTTCCTAATTTGAGTATCTGTCTATTATTGGGTCCAGTTGTTTTTTCCTCCCTTGATCTTTCCTAAGGCCATTTTAATTCTCTTCTATTTCTTTGAGATGTCATTGCTTTGAAAAAATAATATTATTCTTCGGCACCAAGCCCTTACTTCATCTAGACTTCCTTCAAAGTTGTCAGGTTCTTGTTAAATTAAATAATTATTGTACTGTGTATTACTGTAGTTTAATATACAAGCCATGCTTATATAAGTGGGCTTGCTTCTTCATCTTAACTGCCATGTCATAGAACTACTCTGCTTCTCTCAAGATCTCTTTTCTCTATCAGGCTGTCTATTAATATCTGTTGGATAACCTGGTAAGTAGGCTATCATTTGTCCCCACTGTAATTGCTACTCTCTATCCTTCTAACAGATTATGGGCCCCAGTTTGCCCTGACCTTCTTTGGTGCTCTTAAGCTGCTTCAGTTGATAAAAAGGACTTGACTGGCTTGCCAACCTGTTGGGGATTGGGATGATCTCCCTGTTGAATCCTCTCATGTCCATAGAATCCTCTGCTCCTTTGCAGATGCTATGGCCCATGGCTGTTTAGAATAAAGTGCTGCGCATTCATTGCTGCATCTACTCCCTGAACTAAGCTGATTTCTTGATGATAGCTATAACAAGTTTAATATCTACCATTCCTTGTCTCTTTAACCCTGCTGTTTATCCATTTTGGACAATCAGTATGCATTCCTCTACTGTTTTCTTTGTTAGGGAACCACTCAAAGGCAATCTCCTTTAAGCTAGTGGATAGTCCCAGAAGCTAGTTTGAAATTCAAGTGAAGTAGATCTACAACACATTGCTAGTATATATACTACACCAGACAATCACATGGGCAGTCACATGCACATGGATCAGTAATCACAATTGT
>Ga0153964_1000331_pt1 | contig 10493 bp, 12 predicted proteins | sample TSFL048MetaG_FD_104726 | JGI IMG/M metagenome (GOLD analysis project Ga0153964, IMG submission 104726) | Attine ant fungus gardens microbial communities from Florida, USA - TSFL048 MetaG | ecosystem: Host-associated > Fungi > Mycelium > Unclassified | place: USA: Florida, Withalacochee... | reverse complement strand
TCTTAGAACAAAGGACAGCCTCCATAAGGTTAAGTTATCGCTATTTCAAGTACAAAGGCACTACTATATGTAGAACAATAGGTAGTAGCATGTGATGATCTGTCCTAGTGCACAGACCATCACTTTTCTGTATATAAGGACTCCCTGTCTAAGGATTAGACCTCAGACTTAACAACATCTCTTGTTATTATCTAAACCTTGCTTGAACTCTCTTGAAGAACTCTTTTCTCAAATCACAAATCAAGTAAGTAACCATTTGTGATAAATATATACCTGAAGTCCAAATGAAATGAGTTAAACTTCAGCAAAATATGAGTATTATAGTGACTTAGCCTAGTGTCATATTCTGGAAATATGATAATTATGTAATTTCTTTCTCCTAATAATTCTCCTAGAAAATAATAATAGTAGGATAGTGTAGTAGACTATTCTTCTCCTATTCTGCACTTTCTATAAATACTGAGTAGTTACAGTGTATTTCCTCAGTCTGTAAATTAACGTCATCTGGTCCTAATCTCATCTTGTTCACCCCGACTCCTTTAGTTATCTCTTTAGGACCTCTATCTTGACGACTTCCATCACTCCGAAATACACGACCAACCCACAACCAGAGACCGGGGTGCAATACATAAGTTGAAGCCAAGGTTGTTCAATAAGTTGTTCTCTGCTCCAATATACTTGACTGTCCACCGGAACCTTCCTTATACTATTGCTAAGTAATACCCTCTCCGACGTAGTACTTTACTCTGCTCCGGATTGTAGTTTCTGTCTATTGTCCTATCCTTCCATCTCCCAAAATTCTGTCCTTAACACCTAGACAACTTAATTACCCTCCAAGTCCAAGTTGACAAGAAGAACTCAATGGAGTTTTTATTAGATTTTCTATACTACTTATACAACTACTACATGGTCTGTGCACTACTTTCCCACACTCATCATGTGACATCAATGTGACATGATGCTGTGACTTCCTGTTATGTGACTGTGATTATGTGACACTTGTGACATGATACTTTTCTGCTATCACAAACTTCATTTGGCTATATCTCCATCAATTTTCCAACAATTCTCATAGTCTTAAAGGCTACAGAAAGCCCTCAAAAAGACCTTTTGATCAATACCAGTTACATCTTGACGCAATCAATATTGGCTGAGATATTAAGCAGATCAACTGGTAACCACCATGTTACCGTTTATTAAATCACTAATATCTCAGAAACTACCACAATCAATGCTTTGGTTCTAGGCTCAGCAAAAGCCTTCTTCATAATGCTCAGAATGAGCCTAGAACAACCTCAAGGAGATTAACATTAGTGGAGATATGAAGGATTCAATGTTTGTACATGAACTTTATTAATTATCTATAAATAGTCATCTGTCCTTTTCTTAGAACAAAGGACAGCCTCCATAAGGTTAAGTTATCACTATATTAAGCACAAAGGTACTACCATATGTAGAACAATAGGTAGTAGCATGTGATAATTTGTCCTAGTATACAGACCATCACAATTATGTATATAAGGACTCATAGTCTAAGGATTAGACCTCAGACTTAACAATATCTTTTGTCATTGTCTAAACTTCGCTTTTTTGAACTATTCAAGTATCAAATCACCTATCACAAATTAGTAAGTGACCTTTTGTGATACCTACACTTCTTATGTATAGTAAGTCCAAGAGAAAAATATATATATATAAATAATAACTTAGCCATTTTGCCAAGTTATGACAAGTATACTTTTATATTATATGAAAACTTATTATAATGATATATAGGAGTTTTTTATGATGGAATGAAGACAAAATCAAATTAACAATGGTCCTAGCTATCTGAGAGAGTTCTGAGCTAGTCTCAAAATATACCATTTAACACTCCTATTGTTATAAGAGCCCCAAAAAGGAAATAACTTCTCATGCTTTTGAATAGTTAATTTATAATCTCAAGATATACAATGGGATAAAACTATAAATAGCATAGGAAACTTAAGTAAACCATATCATATAATTAAGTCAGGTAATTGTAGAACATTCTAGAAGAACATATGATTGTGAGACTTTAGTACACAGACTATGTAAAAGTAGTATAAGTAGTATATAAAATATAACAGGGAACTTTATTGAGTTCTCCTTGAACATTCACCTAGGATGAACTTTGAGTCTTCACAACTTAACGTTAATATAAGAACTACTTACTTATTCTCTCATCATCCTCACTAGTAAGCACAGTGCTCACAAGCATCTTGGAAAGCAAGCCCTAGCTGTAAAGGGGACTTCTTAGTTAGTTAGGGACTGAGGAAGGAGACTAGGCACTAAGTCTGAGTGCCCTGTTCAAGTCCTGACCTTGCAATCAAACATTGCTCTTTATCTTTTTCATTATATAAGCTCTGTGCTATGCTCTATTATGAGTGGTACATGCAAGAGATTGGTGGTTATTCCTTAGAAAGCTACTTAGAGTAGGGATTCTCTTCTTAGAGGCAATCATATACAAATTTGATTAGGATAGTAGTCAGTAAGATATTAGGACTCCAGACAAGTGAAGATCTTGTGCCCTATTGAACATAGCCTTAGATAGCAAACCTGGAAGAAGAAAATTCATTGGGATTTGGATCATTATCATCATCCTTATTACTATTACCATTACCATCAATCATGTCTCAATAACAATAATCACAGAGGGAACCATCTGTAGTACCTACCTCCCACTAACTACCACCTACTAGAGAAGAGCAACTCCTCTCCATAATTACCACCTTGCAACAGTAGGTCAGTAGCATGCTTCTCTAGCAGCAAGAGAGCAGAGTCGAGGTCACAAGACCTCCAGTATTTAGTGGAAAGATAGAGGAAGTAAGTGTATTCATTAATGTGGCTTATTTATATTTGAGGATAAAAATGAATAGAGAGGCAGCAATGACCCAAATTGCCTGGGTGTTGTTATATGCACAGGGGGAAGTAGCAGAAGCATAGAAAGACAACTTGTTAGATGAGCTAGCCAAGGAAAAGTCAGAGGTAGAAACAGTGGAAGGATTATTTACAAAGATAAGAAATGAGTTTGGGGAAACAACAGAGGAAGAGAGAAAAGTAAAGCAGTTGAGGACAATAGAGCAAGGAGAGAGATCTTGTGATGAATATGTCCAGGAATTCAAAAAAGTCACTAGGGGAGTGACTACAAGAGAAGACCTCATTGAAGAATTCAAAAAAGGTCTAAATAGGGCTATTAGGAGAAAGTTAGCAGAAGCAAAAATACCATTGGAGAGTAGTAAGAGAGGGCAATAAGATTAGATAGGAACTAAAGATAGATATCAGAGAGCCAAACTCTGTGCCAGAATTAAGCCAACTGCTCTTTGTTCAGCGTTAGACAAAGAGAACTCGATAGAGTTCTCGTTGGATTTCCTATACTACTTATACAAATTCCTGATCCTAACCCTACACTAAAGTCCCGTGCTTCCTTATGAGTCACTTTTATCTTGCGTGTCCATCAATAAGAAAAATAAAAGAAAAGAAAAAGAAAAGAATATTAAATATTGACTTAGCCGTTTTGCCAAGTCATGACACCACCCCCCTCCTAAGTTTCCTCATCCCGAGGAATTTCTCTACAACTCATAATATGGATCTACCATGTTGCCCATTTCATCTTCGTCTTCCTCTGTTCATTCTCGAACTCCCAATTTTTCTTCCTCAACTTCTCCTTCTTCTGGGATCATCTTCATCGTCTTCCTTCTTACCGGTTTCTTGCCCTTCCATCACCTCCAATTCCTTTCCATCTTTTCCCAATATTCCTAGTCGTATTGCTTGTCTGACCATCCATACAACTTCTTTGTTGTGAACCTCCCTGGAAGTTCTCCTCATTGGAACGTTCCTTCTTTGCACTCTTGCCGTGCCACATCTTCTATATCCCATCGATACTCTTTCTCAAATTCTTTGATTGCTTCTTGTGCATTCTTCAAATTCTCCCTTCCTTCCCATGTATTGGATTCCACCGTAAATCCTTTCCAGCGTACTAGGTACTTATCTTTCTCTCTTACTCGTTGCTTGTTCAGGATTCTCTCCACTTCCCATTCTTCTTCCCCTTTGATTATAACTGGAGCTGGTTGCTCCTTCTTTTGTCCCTCTACTTGCCCTACATATCTACATATCCTACTAATGTTAACTACTGGGTGTATTTTTATCGTACCAGGTAGTTTTAATTTGACCGCATTCGTCAATATGATTTTCTTTACTTTGTAAGGGCCTACAAACTTCTCCATCAACTTCTCTATTCTTCTCCTGACCATCTGATATTTCAGGTCCTTGGTACTGAGCATGACCAAGTCCCCTACTTTATACTCTTCCACGTCTGATCTTTTCTTGTCGGCGTATTTCTTCATTTCTTCTTGCGCTTTCCCTAGCGCTACTTTTGCTTCCTCCTGTATCTCTTCCATCTTCTCAATGAATTTCTCTGCCCCTGCATATTTCCCCTTCTTCCTTTCTTCAAATCCCATCCTAGGATCTTGTCCGTAATTTGCCTTGAACGGTGAAGTTCTGGTACTCGAGTGTGCCTTATTATTATAGGCAAATTCTGCTGTCCCTAACCATTCTGGCCATTGTTCCTGCCTATGATCAATGAACATTCTTAAGTATTGCTCTAGTTCCTGGTTAACCCTCTCTGTCTGTCTGTCAGTTTGAGGGTAGAATGCCGTCGACAATTTACTCCTGATCCCCAACATCTCATTTAGCTCTCTTATTAATCCTGCTGCAAACTGTGGTCCTCTGTCTGATATGATGCTCTCAGGCAGTCCATGCAGTTTCCACACATTATCTCTAAACAATCTTGCCAGCCCTTCTGCCAATGTCTTCTCCATAGTCAGTATAAAGTGTACCATTTTTGTCAACCTATCTACTACTACCAAGATTGTGTTGTACCCCTGAGCTAAGGGCAGCTTCGTGATGAAGTCTGCCAATATATGCATCTGTCAGAGAGCCAAACTCCGTGCCGGAATTAAGCCAACTGCTCTTTGTTCAGTGTTTGACAAAGAGAACTCGATAGAGTTCCCGTTAGATTTTTTATCCTACTTATACACATTTCTGACCCTAACCCTATACTAAAGTCCCGCGCTTCCATATGAGTCACTTTACTCTCGTGCATCCATCGATAAGAAAAATAAAAGAAAAGAAAAAGAAAAAAAATATAAATAATGACTTAGCCGTTTTGCCAAGTCATGACAGCATCCAAGGTTTTTCTGGTATCGAATTTGGCATTAATTTGCCAGCTAGTGGTTCCGTGTGGTTTTTGTTGTGTTGGCAGGCATCATACCCCTCCATATATTACTTCATCTCTTTTGTTATCCCTGACCACCAGAAGTTTCGTGTGACCAATTTCACCATCTTCCATTGTCCTCCGTGACCTCCTATGGGCGTATCGTGGTGTAACCTAATAATTTCTGTTCTTAACTTCTCATCTTTCATATATCTTTCCTTCTTTATATATTACACCTTCCACTTCTCTCCACTCTTCATTTCTCAGCATTTTCACTCCTGCTTTCTTCATTTCTTCCACCGCTTTTACTACTTCGTCATCTTTTACTTTCGACTTTCAAACCTCTTCTAGTAGATCTATCCCGTCTACTATAATTTCCACTATCTCTGCTTTCCTCATTTCCATCCACTCTGGTTTTATCAGCATCTTGTCCTCGTTGTCTCTTTCAACTCCAACCTTCCAGTCTGGCCTCCTGCTCAGACTGTCTGCCTTTCCCATCTTGCTTCCTGGGACATACTTCAGTGTGAAATCAAACCTTAATAGGTATAGAGCCCATCTTGCTTGTCTTTGATTTAACTTCTGAGCCTTCATAAAGTATTCGAGATTTTTGTGATCTGTCCATATCTCAAATTTTACCGTTGCACCTTCCAAGAAGTGCCTCCATGCCTCTAAGCATCTAACAACTGCTAACATCTCCTTATCATGTATCTCGTAATTTCTTTCTGTATCACTAAGAGATTTGGAAATGAAAGCGACTGGTCTCTACTTTTCGTCTGAGCACTTCATTGAGAGTACTCCTCCAGTAGCAAAATTTGAGGTGTCGGCCTCCACCCTAAATTCCTTGTTTAAGTCAGGTGCTGCTAGTACTGGTTTCATTGTGAAGACCCGTTTTAATTCATCAAATGCCTGCTGCTGAGGCTTCTCCCATCGCCACTTCTCATCTTTCCTCGTCAGCATATTCAGCGGCCTTGCTACTCAAGCGAAATCCTTAATAAACCTCCTATAGTAATTTGCGAGGCCTAAGAACTTTCTAACATCTTTCACCGTTTTTGGCAGTGGCCAACTGAGTACTCCATCCACTTTCTCCTTTTCTATTTCTATTCCATTTGGCCCTATGACGACCCCTAGGAATCCTATTTTTCTTGCCTTCCACACACATTTTTCCGGTTTGATGTATAAGTCATTCTTCTCCAGCCTCCTCAATATTTCCTCCACAATCTCATCATGTCCCTCCTCTATCTCTGTTCCTACTAACACATCGTCCACGAATGCTGCTACCTTTCCTTCATTTATCAAGTCTCTCAGAATCTCGTTCATCATTGCTTAAAATGTTGCTGGTGAGTTTGTCATTCCGAAAAACATTACTGTTGGTTTGAAGGAGCCAATATGCATCGTGAACACCCCCTTCTACTCATCCCCTTCTTTTATCCTTATATTATTGAACCCCCACCTGAGATCTATTTTTGTGAACACTTTCTTACTTCCCACATTGTTGATTAATTCTGTGATTAACGGGAGCGGGTAGTTGTTCTTTATTGTCTGGTCATTCAGGTTATGATAGTCCATTACCATCCTCTTACTACCATCCTTCTTGCCTACAAAGAATACTGGCAACATCTGAGGGGATTTCGATGGTCTGATGTACTCCTTTCTCAACTGGTCTTCCACAAAATTCTGGACTTCTTTCCTCTCGTTTTTGGATAGAGGGTAAATCCTTCCCTTTCGTGGTTTAAACATCTCCTTGAGATCTATAGCATGATCCCAAATCTTTCTCTTTGGCATTCTCTCCGACTCCACCTTCCTGAACACTTTTCTCCACTTTAAAAACCTTTTTGGGACCATCTCCTCGATTTTCCTGTGGTTCTCTTCTATCTTTTTCTCTCTTCCCCAGTCTTCTTTGTTGTCTATTGCCCACTGGATGATTTTCTCTTCTTCCTCTGTTGCCACCCTTTTGACCTTTTCTTTCTTCTGGCTTTTTCCACCACACAAGGGTGGACATCTCGTCATTTTAACCTCCCTTGTCTTCCAGTTTATTTCTGGATTGTGGGCTGCTAACCATGGCATGCCCAATATCACCTCTGTTTTCCCTAGATCACATATATCTATTCTCATTCTTTCTATGTGGCCTTTATAGAATACATTGCACTCTACCTGGTGCATAATGGCCCCTTCACTATTGTTGGTGCTGTTTACATTTCTGATGACTAACAGTCTTTCTAACTTCTGTAGCTTGAACCCATGCCTAGCTGCCATCTACCTGTCCATAAACATCCTCGTTGCGCCACTATCTAAGAGCGCTTTAATCATCATGCCTTCATGCGTGTCTATCTTTTCTACTCTGATATTCAACCACACTTCTCTCAACATTTTGAAGGTTCTCCTGACTTTCTTTCGACTACCCCCCTCTCTTGCTGTGCTTTTCCTCTCTGTGGGCACACTACTTTCTCCTTCTCTTGCTGCGCTTTCCAGTTCTCCTGACCATGCGCCGCTTTGCTGTGCCTTTGCCTCTCTGGGCCGCACTGCTCTTTCCTCTCTTGCTATGCCTCTCGAGTCTCTTGCTTACGCACCGCTCTGTTCCTTTCCTCCTCTGCACCCACACCAACTTATCTTCTTTCTCTTCCAATAGGGGAGCACTCCTTGTCCCCGATCATCTTCTGCATAACACCCTCCTTTGCCACATCTTGGGCATTTCAGGTATGTAATGACGGCTCCTTGGCTATGCCATCCCAACTCCCATAACTCTGCATCTCATGGCACTGTCAGTCCACAGTACCATTCTGCCCTCTTCCTCAGATCCTCCCATGAACTTCTCCTCCACTCTCCTTGCTGCGCTTCTCGTGGCCTGGCCACACGTGTTGCTTCACTCCCCTCTACTCTCCTTAACATCCTTTCTCTTTCCTGTGCTTTTCCCTTTGTAGGGTGCGCCGGCCTCTTCCCTTGCTGCACCTTTTGTGGCTTTGCCACACGTGCCACTTTCTCCTCATTCCTCTTTTTTATCCACAATGGGCACTCCCTACACTTGTGCCCTTCCTCCCTATACCTAAAACACCTTACGACTACCATCCTCATACTCCTCACTACTCTTTCTTCAACCCCACACTGCATCACTCTACTTCTTAATATTTCAAATTTATTTTGGGGAACTACTGCCCCCTTCTCTTGCTCCTTTAGTTTCCTGCAATTTCGGGCCAGGTGCCCAAACCCTTTGCAGCATTAGCACAGCTTCCCCTTTCTTCCTTCTAACTCTTCCCTCAGTTTGGCGAGGGCATGTTTTTCTCTGAGCAGGTTGCTCAGCAAAGTGTTGTATTGTTCTTGAGACATAATGGTAACGTCTCAAGAGGGTATGGAATTAATGATTTTGATCTCGCTTAATACTATGTCTGTTGGGGCACAAGATCTTCACCCAACCAGACACCTACTGCCTTACTGACTACTGCCCTAATACTATGGTTAGACTATCACTCCACAGGGGAGATCTCTAATCTAGACGGCCCACTAGTGGTAACCGTCAATCCTCTGCGTGTACCAACTCACAATAGAGCATAGCACGAGGTTTATACCAAGTAATCTACTAGACACTGCTCAATTGCAAGGTCAGGTCTCAAACGCAATACCTGAGCTTGGTACTGTGTCTCCACCTGCAGTCCCTAACTGACTGCAAAGTCCCCTTAAGCCAAGAGCCTGGCTATGTATGGAGGTGGCTGCTGATTGTGATAATCAGTGGCTGAGGGTTGATAAGAGATGAGAGTAAGGTTGAGCAGAGTCCAAGGCGGATAGTGCTCTAAAGTGGAATCGAGTTCTAGTGTCAGAGAGTCAAACTCCGTGCTGGAATTAAGCCAACTGCTCTTTGTTCAGCGTTAGACAAAGAGAACTCGATAGAGTTCTTGTTGGATTTCCTATACTACTTATACAAATTCCTGACCCTAACCCTACACTAAAGTCCCGTGCTTCCTTATGAGTCACTTTTATCTCGCGCATCCATCGATAAGAAAAATAAAAGAAAAGAAAAAGAAAAGAATATTAAATATTGACTTAGCCATTTTGCCAAGTCATGACAATAGAGTAGAGCAAAGAAAAGGTTATTGGAAAGAAATGTGGTATACCCAGGGAAAAATACACAACCAAGAGGAGGAGAATATAGGAGAGGGTCATATAGAGGTAGAAGGGGACAAATAATGTGAAGAGTAGGAAATACTAGTAGAGGATATAGAGGAGAAGGACCAAGTATACCAAACTGATAATGGAGATCAAAAGGTTTGATCACAAAACAAAGGTGAAAATGAGATCAAAGAGATGAAATCTCCAAACTGCTTCACAATTGTGCACTAAACAAGTAGGCACTAGGGAGATAAATCAAATAATAGAGAGCTTATTAAAGGTAAATGTTCAAAGAATAACCAAAACATATTAAATAAAAACCTAAGAAAGAAGAACTGTTTTCAGTATCCACTTGAGTGAACCCTCACTATAATAGAATCCTTAAGGCATGTATTTATCTCACGCCATGATACTACTGCCCTTACCTAGTCTAGTAGCCTGGCTCACTAAAAGGGTGCAAAAGGAAATTGCATACTAAGACAAACAAAATAATGATGTGCTAGCTCCCAATTGCATACTAAAGGTCTGAGGGGAGATAATCAAAGATAAAGGTTTATAAATAATTAGAAAAGTAAAATTATATGCAGCTCCAGTAAAATATATGTTGGTCATTGTAAAATGAATGTAAGATCTCCCTAGATCATCATTGTATAGTCTCTCTAAGATGTCAATCTTTATACACTGTGACTAGACTCAACTGGAAAATACAGTTAGTTGATCACTTATAGACTCTCCACACTCAGTTGCCCCCTTGTCTGCACTCCCAATACCAAACCTTACAAGTGTGATATAGTCCAAGTATGCACCTAGCCAAGCTTTCCCAGCCTACTGTTCTCTCTAAAGTCTGTCTGAGTTACATCTGCTATTCCTCTCTAGATTGAGTTCTGGGTATATTCTGTGTTCTTCTTAAGACATCTTTATCACAAATGGTCACTTACTTATTTGTGATGGGTGCTTTAGAATCTTGAAAGGTTCAAAAATGCGAAGTTTAGACAGTGAAAAAAGATGTTGTTAAGTCTGAGGTCTAATCCTCAGACTGTGAGTCCTTATATACAGGAAAGTGATGGTCTGTGTACTAGTACAGATCATCACCTGACTACTACCTATTGTTCTACATATGGTAGTGCCTTTGTGCTAAAATAATGATAACCTAACCATATGG
>Ga0153964_1000330_pt1 | contig 10494 bp, 12 predicted proteins | sample TSFL048MetaG_FD_104726 | JGI IMG/M metagenome (GOLD analysis project Ga0153964, IMG submission 104726) | Attine ant fungus gardens microbial communities from Florida, USA - TSFL048 MetaG | ecosystem: Host-associated > Fungi > Mycelium > Unclassified | place: USA: Florida, Withalacochee... | reverse complement strand
GCCGTCGCCGGCGCCGTAGCCGTAGCCGTAGCCGGAGCCGTCGCCGGAGCCGTCGCCGTAGCCGGAGCCGTAGCCGTAGCCGTAGCCGTAGCCGGAGCCGGCGCCGTAGCCGGAGCCGGCGCCGTAGCCGGAGCCGTCGCCGTAGCCGTCGCCGGAGCCGGCGCCGTAGCCGGAGCCGTCGCCGGAGCCGTCGCCGTAGCCGTAGCCGGAGCCGTAGCCGGAGCCGCTTACTCGCCCCACGTCGCAGCCTCGAGACTCGCCACGGCCTGTGCGGAGCAAGCGAGCAGCTCAATCGCCTCCGTGAGCACGATTGTCGAAACCGCCTCGCTGATTTTGCTGCCCCGGCCAACGCCGTGCAGGGCGATCTCGTGCAGCGTATTGGCGCCCTGCCACGACCAGATCCGCCGTGCATCCGCGAGCAGCACCTCGAGGCCGTGGCGTTCGAGCAACCGGCCGAAATGCACGCCGGCCGACTTGGTCCGCACGAGAACGTGCTTCTTATCTTCCGTGTTCTTTGTCATGTGTCTCGAAAGTACAGTAAACGAGCCACCTGCGCAAGCCAATCATGGGCCCGTGGCCCCTTGCGGCGTCTTCTCACCGCCCCTCCGTGTTCGCAGATGCCTGAGCTGTGCTTCGCGCGCCTTGCCCCCGAGCTCAGCGACCGCTCGCGCGATTGTCGAGCGTGGCACTTTCATTGACGCAGCGACCGCGCGGATCGATTTGCCGCCGTACATGACGAGGTCGCGTGCCTTCTCTCGCTCTTGCTTCGTCATTCGATGCGGGCGTCCCCACGTACCGCCGTTCGCCTCGACGCGTGCTCGAGCGGCGCGGATTCGCTCGCCGATCGCGTCGCGCTCCATTTGCGCGGCCCACGCCAGCACCGCGAGCACGACGTCGCGCGCCGGGCCGCGCATGTCGAAACTATCGGCGATGCTCACGAGCTCAGCGCCGCCGCGATCGAGCTCCTCCACCACCTCGAGAGTGTCGCGAATCCCGGAGCGCGTGAGCCGATCGAGGCGGTACACGTAGAGCCTTCGCACGCGACCCGCGCGTACGTCGGCCCGCAGTCTCGCGAGCTCCGGGCGCGCGAGCTTACTCGCGCTTTGCTTTTCGGCGTACCAGATCGCAACCGTGTCGCCGCGCGAGCTCGCGGCGCGGGCGATCGCGGCGCGCTGCATCGCGTGCGACTGCGCTGGGCTTGACACGCGCACGTAGGCCGCGGCTTTCATCACAAGGCGAACGACGACGGGAAGAGTTCAACCTGGTATGCGCGCGCCAGCTCGCCCGACGTGGTCACTTCAATCCGGACCGTTGCACCGGGGGCCACGCCCGGGAGCTCGAGCTGCAGGCCGAATGCCGCGGGGTGGAACACGACGAGCGGCACGGGATCAATGAAAGACACTTCGCGGCCGATCCGCAGCGAACGAAGCAAGACGGCGTCGTCGTTGCCGTCGACCCACGCGACCAGGCGAACGAGCTTCACTGTCTCGACGCCTCGCCATTGGTACGTCAGTGCCTCAACGAAGCCAGGTCGGGCCAGGCCTCGAAAGAAGAACGGTCGCTCTCCGCCTGCACCTCCACCGTCGCGCGTGTCGTCCTCGAGGCCCATCGTCCCGAAAACGTATCACAACGTGCTCGAGCTCGCCGGGGAGCGACTACGTTTGCGTGCCGTTCGAGAACGTGCCCAGGCCCGGCCACGTGGCGTACCCGCCGAACCCGGCCGCGCCGGCGGCCGCATCGAGGTTGGCCGGTGTGAGCGCCACTTGATGCACGGCGACCACCCCGCCGCCCGTAGCGAAGCTGTAGGCGGTCGCCTGATTGCGAATGCGCAGGCCGCCCGCGCACGGGAAGGTCGCTACGCCCTGTCCCGCAGCGCCGCCGTAGATGAGTAGTCCTCGGTTGTCGAGACCACCGGACCCGTAGATCACTGGCTGCCCACCATTGAAGGTCGTTTGCATGAGGACACCGGCGCCAAACGCGTTGGTCACCGTGAGCAGGCCACCGTCGACGTACACCTCGCCGAGCACTCCCGCGGCCACCCCGTCGTTGATCCCGCCGTGTCCCTTGATCATAAAACCGGCATCGAACGAGCACGCGTCGACGACGCCCCCCACATTGAGCGTCCACTGCCCCGCCTCGAATCGCGTCGCTTGGAAGCGGTAGCCTCCGCTTCCGCTGTTCTCGATGTCACACGCGAGAAACGCGCCGAACGAGACATCACCGATCTCGGGGCTTAGCCAGAAGTGTTTCGCGAACGACACGTCCACGCAGACCACCTGCCCCGAGAGCCGCAACTGCGCAAAGCCGAAGGTGCCAGGATTGAGGTCGGACACGTTGAAGTTGAGAAGCTGAGGGACGTTGTCGAACGTTCCGTTGATGTCGAGCACGACAGGCATCATCTCCGCCAGGTCGACGTTCATCACGGTCGTGGACCCTGGCGCGTCGGTCGCCGGCGGCACCACCGTCACGAGATCGCCGTTCGCCCACGCGTTATTTTGGACGACGTGAAAACCGGCGCCGAGCGCCGGATTCACCGGCTGCGAGAGCTGCCAGGTCGTTCCGCCGAGATTCTTGAAGGCGCGCGCATACGAGAGACCTCGCGAGTTGTTCACGATCTTCGACCCGACCACGACGCCGGCGGCCGCCGGAATCGTCGCGTTCAGTGCCTGATTGCCCGCCGGGTTTTTCGCGACGACGCCGGCGATCGCCACGGGTCCGGTCGGCACCGCTGACTGCATGGTGACGACGAATTTCGTTCCGACGCAGTAGGGATTGAACATGCCCGGGTCGTTGATCGTCGGCGTGCCCGAGAGGTACCTGATGGTGCAGGTCGGCCCTGTCGTCGCGAGCGTCAAGAGCGGCCGTGTCGTGCCCCACCGTCGTACGACCTCCTGCGCCGTTAGGAGCGGGTGCGCAGGGTCCAACCCGGTGTTCGTGTCGCTCGCGGCGCCCGTCGCGTTGCTCTGGTCGATGCACCACGCAGCCTGCGACCACGAGCCGTTCGCCGGCGGTGTCAGCGGCCCCGGAAAGGTCGCAACGCCCAGTTGAATTTGCCCCGTCGCCGCGGGGAGCGAGATCTCCGCGGGGTACGGGAGCGACGGAATCCACGGCGGCCCCCCCGCCGTCACGCGTGCGCCCTGGCGCGCCGGGCGCGCTCTTTCGCGACGGCCGCCTTCGCGTGTGATTGCATGTGGGAGAAGTGCGGATGATCGTGCACCGCGACGTTGATCCGCTGCAGGAGCGGCGCGACGAGCTCCGGCGAGACCGGGCGCCCCTTGAGCGTGCCGCCGTGCTCGCGGAGGCGCTGAATTTTCGCTCGAGCGTCCTTCGAGCCGGCGTGGGCCCGCATGACGAGCGCCGTCAGCGGCGCCACGGCGTCGGGCGGCAACCCGAACATGGGCGCGACGACGGGCACGAGCTTCGCGCCCACGTCGTCGACGATGTGTTTGAAGGCGTGAACGATCGAATCGAAGAAGCCTCCGACAACCTGCATGGTGCCCTCCAGGCGGCCCGTGGCGGGCCCGGGGGCCCTCTCCACCCTTCCTAGCCTCTCAGGCTTCCCGCGAGCGCGCCAGCGCCGGCAGAGGGCGCCACGGGGTAGCGGCGAGCCCCCTCGCCACGTGAACGTCTCGTGCCTTCCGCCCTCTCGCTCTCCCCGGTCCGGGAAAGTGATCACAGTGATCGCAAGTCGAGAGACGTCCTGCAGAACCGATGTAGAACCGTCATGACATCAGAGGCGCGGCGCGCACCTGCTCGGGCGTTAGGCGTTTTCGCTCCCGAGCTCGTGGCACGCGCTGCAGACGCGGTGCCCGGAGAGCTCCGCGGGCACGCACACCTCGAAACGGCCCGATCCGCGGTACACGGAGCACGGCGTCGACTGCCCGCACCCGCACTTCGGGCACACGCGGGCAATGCCGCCCGGCGTCGACCACCAGCGGGGCGATCGCTTCGACGGCGCCGGCGCGCTCGTGGGCGCGCTCGGGAACAATTCGATCTGCTCAGTCCGGGGGCTTTTTGACGTCGTCATGCTCGGCGGCCCACGCACGAGCGGCGGCGAGCTGGCGCGCTCGCTCGGCCGCGTGTGGGTCGGCTGTTGGACGAGGCGGCGCCGGCGGCGGTGCAGCGATCGCCGCGACGAGCTTGCGCGCGTCGTTGCCCGTGTGCCTCGTCTCGTACTTCGCGTGTCGGTCCTGCTTCGCGTTGAAGCCGCGCGCCGCGCGCCGCTGGCGCCGCGTTTTCGGGACCCACACGAGCCGCGTGCCGTGCGTCGCGGTCGCGCCGTCCGGCATGATCTGCCCGGCGCGTAGCGGCACGTTGACGACGAGGCCTTGCTTGCCCAGGCGCACGATCGCTTTCTGCAGCGTGGTCACGCCCGGCAGGTGCCCGGTGTCCTGTGCGATCATGCGCCGCAGCCCGCCCTCGCTCGCGTAGGACTGCCCATACTTCTCTTGGAGCCGCGTCAAGAGGTTCAAGAGCGGGCGATCGACGGTGCGCCCATGGTCGCGGAAGTTCGGCACGCCGCGCACGACCTCGCGCGACTGCACCTTGCGCGGGAGCCCGACTAGCTCCACGGGTGCCCCTCTTCGTCCCACGCGGGATCGACGACGCGCTCCGCGTCGAAGCCGGCGTGTGGCCGGACGGAGTCCCCGTCATCCTCCGCCCATTTCCGGGCCAATCGTGAAAGGAGCCGATCCATCTCGGCTTCGGGGAAAATGCCGCCGAAATGGTCTAAGTCGTCATGATCACGGACAAAAGAAAGGCCGTCGCGCCTTGACCATTTCCGCGGCGCGCCGTACCATTTCTCCCGTCGCCGGCTTCCACCCGTCGACACGCGTTCGATTCCCGTGGGGCAGTGAAAGACAGCGCAAGACGCACCGTCCCTCGTGAGCAGCGCTCCGTTGCCACCTGCTTCCAACAGGGGGCCGCGGCAGGCCTAGCGGAACCTGAAACCCACCCGCTCGTCAAGCCCTCGACACGCCCCCCCGTGCCGGGGGCTTGTCGTTTTGTGCGCACGGATGCGAAAAACCGACCGGTCGGATCACCTGCCGCGGTGTTCAGTCACGTCTATTCCGGGTCGACCCGAGCGAGTCCGCGGAGCAACTGGCCGACCAGCGTGCTTTTGCTGATCCCGCGCTTCGCGGCGACGCGATCGAGGATCGCGATCTCTTCGGGCGCGAGCGTGATCGAGATCATCGGGCGCGAACGCGTGCCCGTGTGGCGCTTGACCTTGTACGGTTGTCCCATGACACCGTATGTACAGCCGAGGTCCTCCGCTGTCTAGGCACCGTATGTACACCCCAGGTCCTCAGCCGTGGCGCGCTCCCCGCCGCACCGGGGAGCTCCGCGCGCCACGCCGCGGAGTCGCGCCAGCGCCCCGCGTTCGCATGTGCGGTGCTTTTGGTAGTCTGCAGTACAACATGCAGCCCCGCCGGTTGCGAGACGAGCAGCGGCTTGTCGCTCATCGGCCGCGGCCGCCCAGGTACAGAAACAGCCCGATCGCGAGGAGCAGGCCAACCGACATGCCCCCGAAGAGCGGCCCGATCGTCGACTCGGGCGGCAGGAACGGCGCGGGCCCCGCGTCGCAGCCCATCGCCTTCGCGCGGTCGTGCCACGTAGCGAGTTCGCGCTGCAAAAGCTGCCCGCGGTCCACCTGGTCTTTCGTCGTGAGCCACGACGGCGTCTCGGCGAGGTAGTCGAGCACCCGACCTTTGATGCTCTGCCACGCGAGCCACTCCGGCGTGCCGTCCGTGAACTTGCCCGCGTCGGCGCACTTCTGCAGCGCGAGGCGGATCGACGTGAAGTCGCCGTTGATCGCCCCCTGGATCGCCCGCACCGTCGAGGGCAGGACGAAGGTGGGCAGGATGTCGCCGACGTTCTCGTCAGGCACCTCTCCACGGTAGCGCGATTTTGCGCTTCTGTACGCCAAGCCGAAATCGCGTACCCTTGACAAGTCCGAGGCGCGCGCACCGCGTCCGCACGAGGAGGATTTCCCGACCATGGCTACACGACGAACCGCCTCTCGCGCCATCGTACGCGCGGTGCCGATGCGAGCGCCGGCGCCCATCGTCATCCGGCAGACGCGTGCCGCGCCGAAGAAGAAGCACCGGCGCCACCACGGGCACGGCGGCGCGCAGAAGGTCACGCAAAAGACCATGATGGCCGCGGCCATCGGCGGCGCAGCCCTCGGGTTCGTCGACAAGCAGTTCCCGACGCTGCCCACGATTCCGATGCTCGGCCGCGCGGGCACCATCGCCCTGGTCGCGTACATGCTGAGCGGCCGCGGTGGCCTCGGCGCAATCGCGAAGGACGTGGCCCTCGCCGGCGCCGCCGTCGCTGGCTACGAGCTCGGCAAAGAGGGCAAGATCAGCGGCGCCGAGGTGATGGGCAGCGTCGCGCCGCAAGTCGGCCGCGGCACGCTGTCCTCCCAAGTCTGAAAAGCGCGGCCCACGCCTCGGAGCCAACCGGGCGCGGGCCGCTGAGGTGAGCGCGTCGTGCGCGCGTCCCACCCTGGAGAGCGAACGTAACGCCAACCCGGGAAAGGACGACGAGCATGCGGACCTTCGAAGTGATTGGGGACGACATCGACGGCGCGGAGATCATGGGATACGACGAGATCGTCGGCGTCGACGCTCCCGCACCTTCCCGCGGCGGACGCCTCTTGCGCCTGCCCAACCGGCCCGACTGGCGACGCCAGCTCGCGCCCGGCGTCATTCAGCCCGACGAGGGCATGATCCCGCTGCCGCTCGTCGGCACCGGCGGCACCAACACGTTCACGGCCACGCTGCCCACGATCACCTTCCAAGGGTCGCTGCAGAAGCCGTTTCGAGCGGAACGTATCCTCGTCTCGACGGTGCGCACCGGCGCAACCGCGGTCGGCCGCCTGCTCACGCTCCCCTTCGTGGGAACCGACCTGCAGCTCGCCGACATCAACGGGATCGACATCGAGCTCATCGGCCAGGCCGGAGCGTTCGGAACGCGTACCACGATGAAGCAGGCGGAGCCGGGTGTGTTGATCCGCTTCCAGGTGACTCTCTCGTCGGCGCTCACCGCGCCGGACACCATCCAAGCCCAATTGATGATCCTCGGCCGCGTCGTCCACTGAGACGCGCGCCATGCGCATCAACGTCGCGGTTCCCGAACGGCACGTGAACGCGCACGTGCTGAACGCAGCGCTCGAACCGGTCGTGCGCCTGAACGAGGCCATGATCCGCTCGGGCGAGGTGCCGAGCTTCGACCGCGCGCTCAAAAACGGGCACGTGCGCTGGCAACCGGAGCCCCCGGGCCAAGAGCACTTCGACCACGCCGGCGTCGTGCTCGGGCGACGATGGGGCGACTGCGACGATCTCGCGCCCTGGGCGGCCGGGAGCTTGCGGGCGAGCGGCGCCGATCCCGGTGCGCGCGCCATCGTCCGCAAGTCGGGGCCCATGACGTGGCACGCCGTCGTGCTCCGCTCCGACGGGATGATCGAGGACCCGAGCAAGAGGGCCGGCATGCCCACGCGCGGCGAGCGCGTCTCGCAAGCGGCCGCCCTGCCGCGTATGAGCCCCCTGCCGCCGACGAGCTCCGTCGTCGGGCTCGCGGGCTCCGACGTCGGCGCGATGCTCGTGCGGCCCGAGATCGCGATCCGCAAGGTGTTCGACGTCGACCAGCGCGAGGGGGGCTACGAGGCGCGCGTCGACATCCCCTGGTTTCACACGAAGCACGGGCCGCCATCGCCGACCGAGCTCGCGATGGCCACGCTTCACGCCGCACCCGTCGCATCGACGGCGCTGACCGGCGCCATCGACGGCGCGTGCCAGCTCGCGGTGCTCGGAGGCTACGGGCACCCGGAGCACCTCGATCGCCTGCAGTGCATCGCGGACCGCGTGACCGGGATGCACTCCGCCGGCGAACTCGCGCGGATCTACGGCCCGCCGCACGTGCGCGCCGCGGAGCATTACGTGCGCGACCTCCTCGTCGGGCTCGCGCAGATCCAGCACGCGTCGGAACTCATCGGCGAAAAAAAAAAGCGCGGTAGGATCGTAGTCCCGCAGGACCTCGCCCCGCGCCGTGAGTACGACTTCGACCTCGTCGCCGGCGACGCGGAGCGCTCCGTCGAGATCGCGACGCTGAGCGGCTGGCCCGTCGGCTCGTGGCCCGACGAACCGACGATCGCGATCGTCGGCGCCGACGGGCACGTCGTCGGAGGCTTCTTCGACAGTCTCGCGCGCGTCGCGATGGCCGTGGGCACCGGCGGCGCGAGTGAGATCGTGCACGCCGCGAGTCCCCAGGCGCGCAAGTTCATGGACAACGCGGTGAAGACCGCGGGCCGCGCCATCGGCAAGGCGATGGATGCGGTCGTCTCGCTCGAGCACATGATCTCGAAGGAGATCGCGAAAATCCCCTACGTGGGGAGCGTGCTCGCCATGTTTTTCGATGCCGGTTTTCACGCGGCAACCGGCCCGCTGGTGACGACGCTCGACATCATCATCAAGGGCAAGCGGATCGACACTGCGCTCCTCGCGCGGTTCAACGAGGACCTCCAGGACTTCAAGAACGTTGGGCCGTACGTGCAGATGGTCGTCTCGCTCGTGCCCGGCTGGGGCACGGCCGTCAGCGCGGCGATCGGAATGGGACTCGCGCTCGCGAATGGGCAGCCGATTGACCAGATCATTCTCGCCGGCGTGAGCTCCGCGCTCCCCGGCGGGCCGCTCGCCAAGGCCGCCGTCAACCTCGCGTACAGCGGGATTCACGCGGCGATCACCCACGAAAAGCTGGACATCGGCAAGCTCGGCGGGATGGCCATGAGCGCCGCGAGCGATGCGCTCAACTTGCCGCCCATCGCCAAAAACGCGCTGATGGCCGGCGTCAGCATGTGCGGCCAGCTCTGCGCCGGCGTCAAGCCCGAGGTCGCGATCTCGCACGCGGTCATCGACGCGCTCCCCCTCCCGAAGCTCGCAAAGGACGCGCTCCAGGAGGCGGACTCGATCGCGCTCGACCTCGCGCACGGCAAGCGCGTCGATCGCACGCTCCTCGCGCACGTGGGCAACGTCGCCAACCTCCTGCCCATCAGCGACGCGAAGCTGAAGGCGCAGCTCGTCAACGCGGCGCAGACCGGCGCCGCCCTCGCCCAGGGCGTGCCCGTCGAGCACGCACTCATGGGCGCGCTGCGCAACGGCGCGGCCGACGCGTTGATTGAGCTCGGAGGCAAGACGCTTCCCGCCGGCGTCAAAGACACCATCTCGAAAGGCATGGCCATCGGCAACGGCGTCGTTCAGCAGGCGCGGCGCGTCGAGCAGCTCGTCTCCAAGGGGTTCGGAGACAAGATCATCGATGTCGGGCGGAAGTTTGCCCAGCAGGTGCCCGCCGTCGCGCATGCGCGCACGCTCGTCGACGCCGGCGGGATGCGTGGCTTCGACATCGGGGCCGGACTCATGCAGAACAAAGCAAAGCTGTTCGACGTGTCGTCGATGCGCAACGCCTTGAAGGACGTCGAGCGCAAAGGCTTCGACACCGCGCTCGCCTTGCACATCGGTCTCGTCGCGCACCCGGTCGCGACGCACCTGCCGCCGGCGGCCGCCGCGGCGAAGGCGATCACGCTCGGCGCGGCCGCCAACCACCCCGCGAACCGCGCGGAGATCACCCGCACCATCGTCGCGAAGAGTCCCGAGGCCCTCCGCGGCGTGCAAGCCGCGCTCGAAGTCCGGCCGTGCGTCGCGCGCACGCCCGCCGAGTTTCGCGCGGCGTGCATGCCGCACGAGTTTGGCTGATGGCCGGCAAGACCTCGCCCACGCGCAAGTGGCTCCTGACGCACCCGCGTCCGGCCCGGGTGCGCGTGCACGTGACGGGCGAGGCCACGCCCCGCGAGCTCGTCTGCCTGCAGGGCGGCGCCTCGTGGGCCAAGTGCGCCGACACCATCGACGCGTTCAGCCCGCGCCTCATCGAAGCGCTCGACGCCGCCGGCGCCGTCCTCCGCGCGACGTCCGCGGAACAACTCGCCGAAGCGGCGGAGGCGCCGGCCGACGAGGCGAGCGCGCCCCGCTACGCCGAGGAGGACCCGACCGCGCCGCTCGCCGGCGACTCCGAGCTCGAGACGTTCGCGCGCTTGCTCGAGCGCGCCCACGAGGTGAGCGGCGAGCGCGCCATGCACTTCGTCTCGACCGCGTTCGACAAGATCGTGGAGATCGCCAACGTGCAATCGACGAGGCTCGAGCGCATGCAGACGCTCGTCGACTCGATGCACCGTCGCTTCATGAGCCAAGCGGCGGCCGCTGGCGGCGACGACGAGACGCCCGCCGACGCGCAAGGCGCGCTGCTCGCGCAAATGATCGGGCAGTTCATGGCGGGCCAGAGCGCCGCGGCCGCGAAGGCGAACGGCGTCAACGGCGCGGGCCACGGGAAAGGAGACGGCTGATGCTCGCCACCCTGCTGGGCAAGATCGTCCTGCTCGCGATGCTGTTCGACCAGCGAGGGCGCGACGACGGCGGCGAGGGCCCCGCGCCGGCGCCGTCGCCG
>Ga0153964_1000323_pt1 | contig 10571 bp, 9 predicted proteins | sample TSFL048MetaG_FD_104726 | JGI IMG/M metagenome (GOLD analysis project Ga0153964, IMG submission 104726) | Attine ant fungus gardens microbial communities from Florida, USA - TSFL048 MetaG | ecosystem: Host-associated > Fungi > Mycelium > Unclassified | place: USA: Florida, Withalacochee... | reverse complement strand
GCTATGTGTCATTGGAGTCGGCTTCCAGCTGTATGGTCAGTTGAAGAAGAGCCCACACGACGTCACAGGAGTTCTAGGTAGTTCTGCTGTATCGACGGCGAGCCAGGCTACTAGACTAGGTAAGGGTGGTAGTGTCACGACGTGAGACAAACGCGCATCTTAGAGAGCCTATTACAGTGAGATCTTCCTCGAGTGGAACTTCGATTTGTTATCATTGTTCTTTTGATTTCTTTTGGGTCATCTCTTACCCTTTCCCCCCTATTGTAAAGCTCTCCTTTTCTATTTGAATATCTCCCCAGTGTCTACTTGTTTAGTGCACAACTGTGAAACATCTTGGAGTCTTGTTATCTCCATTTGCTGTCACTCTTGTCTCGAGATCAAATTCCCTTTGATCCCCCATCACCATAGCTGCCGGAGGTCCTATTTAAAGAACAGTTATGATCAGATGTGGGCCATCATCACTGATAGCTAATTATAATGAGATCAAGAGAGTCGTACCATCATGAAGTCGCCTCGTAGTGGCGGTAGGAGGAAACCGGAAGGTAGAAGAGTGAGAAGTGCATCACAGAAGTAGTAAGGAGATTAGATGAAGAGAACGTGTGCGAGAACAAAACGGCTCAAGACCGCCATCTCTGTCTACGGTCTGTCGAGACGCTCAAGGCCTGACCATTGTGCGAGGAAGGGTCGCCGGAGTAGGATTAGGGTGTTTGGGAGCAGTTAGTCAGTGTCCAGGAGGAGCACCATACCATCATTATGGCCTTGCTAGAATTGGGAATTCTGAGGTTTTCTTTGTCTCACTTTCTTTGTTGTCTTTTTGCTTTGTCATCATAATAAAATACTCTAGGGCACAGGAGGGGAATCAAGCATCATACCCCCATCATCATCCCTCTCTGTTGCTCTAGAGCTTAACAGCTATTTTTGAGTGACTGAGTTTCTAGTCTTTCTGAGTATTCTAGTTTCCCTTCCAAAAAACCCACCCAAACTCTCCCTTGACAGGAATTCAAGCCCCAATGGACTTGGACATTTGCTTACGCTAGGAGTTTAATAGCTTGCTATGTGTCATTGGAGTCGGCTTCCAGCTGTATGGTCAGTTGAAGAAGAGCCCACACGACGTCACAGGAGTTCTAGGTAGTTCTGCTGTATCAATGGTGAGCTAGGCTACTAGACTAGATAAGGGTAGCAGTGTCACAACGCGAGACAAATGTGCATCTTAGAGATCCTATTATGGTGAGATCTACCTCGAGTGGACCCTTAAACATTTTATTATTATTTCTGAGGTTTCTTTTGGATCGTACCCTACCCTTTCCCCTATTACTGAGCTCTCCTTTGTTATTTGATTACCTCCCCAGTACCTACTTGTTTAGTGCACAACTGTGAAACATCTCAGAGATTTGCTATTCCCATTTGTTGTCACCCTTATCTCGAGATCAATTCCCTTTGATCCCCATTAGCGGTCTTGAGCCGTCTTGTTCTTGCACGTATTCCCTTCGTCTAATCTCCCTACTACTTCTCTCCTCAGCTTCCCAGTTCTTCCTCTTACCTCTCCTATGCATTTCCACTCTTCTACCTTCCAGTTTCCTCCTACTGCCATTATGAGGCGACTTCACGATGGTATGACTCTCTTGATCTTGCTATAATTAGCCATCAGTGATGATGGCCCAAATCTGATTGCAACTCTTCTTTAAATAGGGCCATCGGTAGCTACAGTATGACGTCGTTTGGATCGCGTAGTCTGTTCTAAGTTCGCTTCCATCCTCGAGAGCACTTCTAGAAGAGAAATCCATTAGGAATCCAATACGGGGTGCCTGGGCAAGTGTCTATGAGGTGTATGTAGCGGTGGTCACAGCCGCTACTCTGCTACTTGAGCTAGGTGCTCAAGTCCATGACTAGGCATCTAAAGGAACATCTCTAGGAGGGACCAAGCTTGTCTCTTGAGCTAGTTATTCATGTCATTAAGGTGCAGAATGTCACTTAATTTGCCTAAACTTTTGTACGGCATAATACCGCAATCTCCAAACTCACCAACAAATAGAGATCTAACCTCAAAAGTCCCATCAAGAATGTCAACAAATGTCTCAATGGTGTTAAAAACTGTTATAATCCACTTTTTCCTCTTCTTTCTCCAGGTTCAAGAGTAGTCGATCATTTCTCTAGTAGATTTAGTTTTCACTCTCCTCCCTTTTCATCCAATGAAGATCTCTTCTATCACCTCTGGAACCTTGATCAAGCCTTCAGGTCTTCTCAGACATCACCTCACAATATCACCGTCATAGCAGATGGAGGCATAAAAAAATCACAAGTTGCCACTGCCATCATACATATCTGGACTGACAATTCCATTGTCCAACATTTGTAAGTCAACTCCATAAATATTACATCAATAGAAGCCAAACTCATAGCTATCCACTTAGGCCTGATACCTGCCATGGAGGAGGAAAATGTTCATAACATTATTGTCATCACTGATTCTATTGCCGCAGCAAAGAAAATCTTCAAATCTAAAACTGACCCTCTCCAAAACATGTTCATCCCAGTCACATCGGCAATCAACTTCTTCTTCAGGAAAGATGGCAGAAACAAAATTCAATTTTGGTTTTGCCCTAGTAAGGCCAAATGGCCCAAACACAAACTCGTAGACGACTAGGTCAAAGCTGATAACTGCGCTCCCATCTTTCCCAGCAAAGAATTGCACCTATTCAACAAAAAGAAAGAATGCGATAACATCCTCTATGAATGGCAAGAATTCTTCATGTCCAATCCTAAAAGAGGCCAATGCTTCCTCGACTATAAAGACGAAAATCAAAATGTTATTAAACCGACATATGCCAAGGGTGGTTCATAGCTTCCTTCTATAGGCTTCACCAACTCACTTTGCGCCTGTTTCACTCGCATGACTACTGGCCATGCTCCCATTGGAGAGTACCAACAAAGATTCTTTCCTCACCTCTCTATTAGTTGCCTATGCAGTGAAGCCAAAATTCAAACATGAGAACATATCGTCATGGAATGTGATATACATGACCCTTCCACACATCCATGCAACATTATCATAAACAGTTTTGTTCACTTTCTAGCAGACAACCCTAGCACATTCAGTTTTGACAATGGTTGAGATCTCATTGTGGCACGACTCTCCTGAGTAAAAGCACAGCACTTTTTCTTCTTTATTTATCTCTTTTTTCATTTTCTTTTCTTTCTCTATGTATTTAAGTAGATACTATGTACTTACCACGGTCTGCCTTCGCATCCCATGTAATAAATTGATGACTTAAAAAAAATAAAATTAAGTGACAATATAAATTAAAAGGAGAGTCTAGAGAATCTCCAAACCAAAGAGTTGATAGAATTGATGGAACAGTACTTGGCCAAGATTTTTAGTCAAGATATTAGCAGGGTTCCTAGCTCCATCAATATGGTATAGCTTGATTTTATCATCCTCTATTGTATCCCTGACATAGTGATACTAGATGTTAATATGTTTGGACCTTTTTTCTTGCACTGGGTTGGTGCTCCAGAAAAGTGATCCAAGGTTATCACCATAGAGATGAGGGACAGAAGTATCAAAACCAATCTCACTTAGGAGATTTGATATCCAGACAAGTTGGTAACTACAATCAGAGAGCACTATATACTTGGCCTCAGTAGAGAAGAGGGCTACTGATTTCTGTTTGTGACTTAACCAAGAGGTGGTTCCTTGAGCTAGCATAGTAAAATAGCCAGTAGTTGACTTGTAATACTTATGGTCTTGGTCCCAATCAGAATCAGAGTATGCTACAAGCGATTCATTGCTTAATCCATTATAGACAAGCCAATATCTGTGAGTAGCAAGCAAGTATCTACAGAGGTGTAACCCAGCTCAATAGTGATTGTTGGAAGGGTTTGCTATCTGTTGAGCTAACTTAACAACTACAAAGCCAATATCTGGTCTTGAGCCAATCATCAAGTATATTAGAGAACTAACGTTGTTGGTACTTTTGGTAAAATTTGGGATCACACTGCTTTTCATTTGGTTTAAAACTAAACTCAGATGGCAGTGGAGTATGAGTAGGATTAGCTGCAATATTAAAGTGCACCAGTATCTTCTCCAAGTACTCATATTGATTAATAAATATCTTTTGATTTTTATGATCACAGCTTATGTGCATGCCTAGGAACTCTGTGGTTTTACCAAGGTCATGATATTCCCATCTAGCCATAAATTTTTGCTTTAACTCATTGAGGAGCAGGAAACCTTTAGTACCCATAAAGCAAATATCATCAACATAAACAATTGCTATAACAAGTGCTTTAGTCTTTTTGTCATGATAGTAGTATACACTAGCATCAGATTTGCATCACTTAAATCCTAGGGCAAGCATTGACTCAGTCATTGTACACTACCAGGATAAACTAGCTTACTTAAGGCCATATAATGCTTTGCAAAGTTGCTAGACTTTGTTTTCTTTTCTAGGTAGTTTGAAACCTTCTGGCTACTCCATATAGATTTTCTTATCTAGATCACCATATAAGTAAGCTATTTTGATGTCAACACTTTGGATGTCCAAATTCTCAAGTGCAGCAATAGCAAGAAGCAGTCATGTAGTTTCATAGTGGACAACTAGAGAGAATAATTCATCAAAGTTGATCCCTTCAACTTGAGAAAATCTTTTGGCAACAAGACAAGATTGATAATGACCATCAGGCTTGATGTTAAACACCTAGCAGTTCTTGACTGCTTTCCTTCCCTTGGGAAGGTCTATAATCTCATAAACATCTCTGTCTTTGAGCAATTTCAGCTCCTCAAGGCACAATTCAAGCCCCCTTTTCTTAGAGTCAGCTGGTAGTTTAGCAATATCTTGAAAGGTTTTTGGTAGAGAATGAGTCTCAGTTGCTCTAAGTGCCAAGAGAAAGTGAATATGCTCTACTTTCCCTTCTCTTACAAGGCATACCATATGATTGGTAATAGCTATGGTAGCTGACTCGCCTACTGGGGATAGGGCATCTATCCTATTTCCCTCTTTGTCAATTACGATAGGTCATTGTCCTACCCAGTCAACTTTATAGTGGATTCTATTTATTTCAACAGTATTATCCTATTGACTATATGAATAGTATACTTCTCCAATTGGAATAGAGTCAGACTGTGCTTGAATATATCTATGAGTATTCTCAAGCATTCTGTATGCCATATTTGGATCAGCCTTACCAGGATATCATTGCCACTCAGGGTGCCTTAAAATATCTGTGGGATAGCAATCCTTTCCATATACATTGTCTTCTCTGTGAGGGACTCTAGTCTCATGGGTTGATCCCCTCAAGCCATATCTCAGAGGAGAAATATTTTCTCCTGGCTGTAGGTCACTACCTCATTTTTGAGATATTATAGTTGGAACCTGAGGAGGAGTATACTGTGAGGGACCAGCTTCAGGAGGAGAAGGGCTTGGGGAATGCATCTTAACATTTTCATCTTCAACATCTTCAACCTCTTCAATTTTTACTGAGAACTGTTTAGGTGGTATCAGTGTGTCATGACTTGGCAAAATGGCTAAGTCAATATTTAATATTCTTTTCTTTTTCTTTTCTTTTATTTTTCTTATCAATGGATGCGCGAGATAAAAGTGACTCATAAGGAAGTGTGGGACTTTAGTGTAGGGTTAGGGTCAGGAATTTGTATAAGTAGTGTAGGAAATCCAACAGAAACTCTATTGGGTTCTCTTTGTCAAATGCTGAACAAAGAGCAGTTGGCTTAATTCCGGCACGGAGTTTGGCTCTCTGACACAGCGGAGGAGAGGGAGATGGAGATTCTGAATAAGTTAGCAAGTTAGGAGGGATTGGAGAAGTAGGGGGTCTAGGATGTACAGGTATTGGTAGAAACAGTATTGGAGCAAGTTCATTTATACCAAAAGGTCCAGGTACTGACAACTCTATCTCTGAGATTAGTCTACCAGGAGACGTTTGCTCTCTAGAGTGAGAAGATGGACATCTAGGGAAGTGTCCTTCATCAAAGATAGCTTGGGTAGAGCAGAATATAACATTCCCTTATGTGTAGCAAATAAATCTATAGCCATTATCCTTATACCCAATAAATATCATTAGTCCAGAGTGTGGTGTAAGTTTATTTGTGCAAACTTCATTGGGGAGATATACATATGCTCCACAACCAAAAACACAGAGGTGTGATATTTTGGGTTTTTCACCTGTGAAGATTTCCTGAGGTGTTTTTCATTTAAGACGTTTAATGGGAGTACAGTTATAAACATGAGTAGCAGTTGCAAAAGCAAACTCCCACCAGGAATCAGGTAAATATACTTCAAGTCACATGGATTGTGCCTTTTCTAGCAGTGTCCAATTCAACCATTCTGCTTGATCATTTTGTTGATGTACATATGGTATACTTGTCTTATGAACAATTCCCTGTTCATATAAAAAGGATTGCAATTCTGATGTCATATACTCTCTCCCATTATCAGTATGCAGGCATTTAACAGAGTGGGAAGTAGTATTCAACCACAGCCAGAAAATAGCTTCAATTGCTTCTTGTCAAGAAAGGAATTATGGAAGACGAAGGAGCAAAGTAATAGATAAAAGTACTCTCCGGAAACAGAGTAATTATCACAAAAGGTCACTTACTAATTTGTGATTGGTGATTTGATACTTGAATAGTTCAAAAAAGAAAAGTTTAGACAATGACAAGAGATGTTGTTAAGTCTAAGGTCTAATCCTTAGACTATAAGTCCTTATATCATCACATGCTACTACCTATTGTTCTACATATAGTAGTGCCTTTGTACTTAAAATAGTGATAACTTAGCCATATGGAGGCTGTCCTTTGTTCTAAGAAAAGGACAGATGACTATCTATGAGTAATTAATAAAGTCCATATACAAACATTGAGGCCTTCATATCTCCACTAATATTAATTGCCTTGAGGTTATTCTAGGCTCATTCTGAGTGTTATGAAGAAGGCTTCTGCTAAGCTTAGAACAAAAGCATCGATCATGGCAGTCTTCAAGATATTAGCAATTTAATAAATAGTAACATAGTAGTTACCAGTTGATCTGCTTAATATCTTGGCCAATATTAATTGCCTTAAGACGTGACTAGCATCGATCAAAAGGTCTTTTTAAGGGCTTCTTGTAGCCTCTAAGACTGTGAGAATTGTCAAAAAATTGATAGAGATATGGCCAAATGAAGTTTGTAACAGTAATATACTACATTAAAAAAGAATATTACTTAATGATAGTGTAAACTCCAAAGGAAGACTCTGGCAGAAGGTAGAAGACATCAAAGTGGAGTATGACTTTAATGAACAACCTTGGCTTCAACTTATGTGTTGTGCCCTGGTCTCTAGTTGTGAGGTGGTCGTGTACTTCAGAGTGGAGGGAAGTTGTCAGAGAAGAGGTCCTAAGGAAGTGAACTAGGAATCCAGAGTGGACAGGAAGAGAGTTAGGACCAGATAACATTGATTTATAGACTGAGAAATTATACTGTAACTACACAGTACTTATAGGAAGTCTAGAATAAAAGGAGAATAGTCTACTACACTATTCTACTATTATTAATTTTAGGAGAATTATTAGGAGAAATAAATTACATAATTATCATATTTCTGGAATATGACACTTCTGCAACATCTGATTTTTTGTGCAAGAAAGCAACTCTGCAATAGAAGGAATAGTTATCAAGGAATGTAATTACCCACTTATACTTAGAGTATGACAAAGTGGGGAGCTCAAGGAGATCTGAATGGATCAATCCAAGAGTCTCACTGAAATGCTTAGGGTTCTTAGGAAAACTATGCTGGTGCAGCTTTCCTAGAGCACAACCACAGCATACATACTTCTTGTTAGGAAAGCAGATCTTTTCAGCACCTTCAACATTGTCTGAAATATGTCTAATGGCTTCATCAGAGATGTGCCCAAGTTGACAATGAATTGTCTCATAATCTGGGTGCCTTGTAACAAGGCTCATAGGATTATGAACATTGTTTTTAATGATACATATTCTCACAACCTGGATGCTCCCCCAAAGATTAGGTAGGGCAGAGAGGACAGTGTCACCAGATGAGTTGCAAAAGGTTGAACCATCCATTGTGTCTTCTATACTCAATCCAGATTGGAGTAACTGTCCAGTGGAGAGAAAGCACATGGTCATGCTAGAAACACAGTATACTGGCCATAGTTTAGAGATAGCAGTTCTGGTTGTCCTGTCTTTAGGGTCAATAATTTCATGTTCTTGTCATATTCCAGAAATCTGACAATTATGTAATATATTTCTCCTAATAATTCTCCTAAAAATTAATAATAGTAGAATAGTGTAGTAGACTACTCTTCTCCTATTCCAAACTACCTATAAGTACTGAGTAGTTATGGTATAATTCCTCAGTTTGTAAATTAACGTTATTTGGTCTTAACTCTATTCTTGTCCACTTCTGTCTCTATATCCCTAGGACCTCTATTCTGCTGGCTTATCCTCATTTTGAAATAAGTGACCAACCTTATGACTGGAGACTAGGGCACAACACATAAATTGAAGCCAGGGTTGTTCATCAAGTCATACTCCACTCCAATGTTTGGTCCTGTTTGCTGGAGCCTGCTTTCTTAAAGTTTCCACTATCACTAAGTACTATCTATTCTCTGAAGTAGTACCATATATCTGTCCCAGAGTATAAATCTATTTATAACTCCTCTACTCTATTATTCATCTGCCTATATTTGACAGTTCTATAAGGATAGTTTCTACAGCAACCATAAAAAGAGGTACTTTAGAACTAGCTGTCTCAACATGACCATAATTTCCTTGAGTCATAGAAACAAAGTTAAACTCAAAAGAAGTGAAATAGGCAGAGGCACCAGAGTTCAAGAACCATTCATCATTATAAGAGCAGCTATATAACACTTCTTTACCCTTGCATGTAGTGCATAGTGCTCTATCACATCTTTGTAAATTCTCAGCTATAGGCGATACAGGCAACACAAATTTATTGTCACATCAAGCCATACAGACTACATTACTCAATGCTACAAAGTCCCTAGTTGTAGCCATTACATTGGCACAAGTTGCAGGGGACTGAGCTGAGATAGTTAGAGAGTGGGAGAAGACAGTAGAGGAATGCACACTGATTGCCCAGAATGGGTAAACAGTAGGGCCAGAGAGACAAGGAATAGTAGATATTAAACTTGTCATAGCTATTATCAAGAAATCAGCTTAGTTCAGGGAACAGATGCAGCAATGAATGCACAGTGCTTCATCCTAAACAGTCATGGGCCATAGCATCTGCAAAGGAGCAGAGGATCCTATGGGCATGAGGTAATTCAATAGAGAGATCATTTTGATTCACAACAGGTTAGCAAGCTAGTCAAGTCCTTTTCATCAACTGAGGCAGCTTGAGAGCACCAAAGGAGGTCAGGGAAAACTGGGGCCCATAACCTGTTAGAAGGATGGAGAGCAGCAATTACAGTGGGAACAAATGATGGCCTACTCACTGGGTTATCCAATAGATATTGATAGACAACCTGATAGAAAAGAGAGATCTCGAGAAAAGCAAAGAGGTTCTTGTGACATGGCAGTTGAGACAAAGAAGCAAGTGTACTTATCTAAGTACAGCTCACATATTAACCTACAGTAATATACAATACAATAATTATTTAATTTAACACTGACAGTAGTCATGCATGCTCCTACTCTTATCATAAATACAACTTCAATCAACCACCATTATCTCCCCCCTTGAGTCCATGAGGGACCCCTATTCTACCAAACCTCTACTACTAATATCATCATGATTTCACCTTCTATCTTTATGTCTACTTTGTTTGTTTATTTATGTCTGACTTGTGATCATTATGACACATGTTGGATGTATTGTACCAGTTGAGGCTCTTGTTGGTAGAGCTTTTCTTGCTTTAGTCTCCTAGAGAGTAGCATCCAAAATGCAAATGGTAGTCCAAAAGGATTGTGCCAAGTTAACACTGCTGTCCAGGTGGTTTTGTAATCCCCTAATCAAAAACTCAATGGTAAAGCCCCAATGTTATGACTTGGCAAAATAGCTAAGTCATTTTCTATTTTTCTTTTGTTTTCTTTTCTTTTATTTAGTTAGATCATTACTAAGGTGGAGTATGGGAAAGTATCACACCATGGCCTGCCTCCACGCCCCGTGTAATAAACTAATGATTTAAAAAAAAAAAATGGGAAAGTATCATGTGACAGTCACATAGTTACAAAAGTGTGACATTGATCACATATATCAGTCACACATTTGGTCATGTCACATGTCACATGTCACAACATGTGATGAGGTAGACACATGATGGGAATAACATGAGGACCATAGGAGGATGTTGCATAGCCATAGTAGTAAAATATATAAGTAGTGTACAAAATCAAATGGGAACTCTATTGAGTTCTCCTTGTCAACTCTGACTTGGAGTGGACTTAAGTCATTGTGGCTAGAGTCTTACACCCAACACTCAAAACATGGGTGGGCTGCCTTCACTTCACCTTTACCATTGCAGGAAGTCACATAGGTTGGGCTTTGACAAAGAATGGGGAATGTGCTGTTGATAGAATGAACTGATACAGGCCCTTCTCAT
>Ga0153964_1000316_pt1 | contig 10619 bp, 5 predicted proteins | sample TSFL048MetaG_FD_104726 | JGI IMG/M metagenome (GOLD analysis project Ga0153964, IMG submission 104726) | Attine ant fungus gardens microbial communities from Florida, USA - TSFL048 MetaG | ecosystem: Host-associated > Fungi > Mycelium > Unclassified | place: USA: Florida, Withalacochee... | reverse complement strand
TGTTACAGTGTGTAAAGGTGGACACCTTAGGAACACCATGCGAATAGGATCTAGATTGAGCTCCCATCATTCCTTCTATATTTAGATTCCAAATAAGCTGTGTATTCACTTTTTAATTTCTTTCTGATACCCCCACTTTCTACTTCTTCCCATGAACCCTTTAGCACACAATTGAGAGCTGTCACTACCTTTTCTATTTGCTTGTCATAGTAAACATCTCTTTTGCCCCTTTCAATGGTTTCCGAGATATTAGTGATTTAATAAACAGTAACATGGTAGTTACTAGTTGATCTGCTTAATATCTTGGCCAATATTGATTGCCTTGAGACGTGACTGGCATTGATAGAAAGGTCTTTTCAAGGGCTTTCCATATTCTTTAAGGCCTTGAGAATCATTGAAGAATTGATGGAGATATGGCCAAATGAAGTTTATGACAACAAGCTTAGAAGTAGATTTGATACTGGAAAATGAATGCATGCAATTTGTCAGGACTCTTACTGCTGAAAGGGTCTAGTTCCTTTATTCTGCTATCACACCAGGCAGCCATTTAGGCAATAGAAGTGATATTTTTCATCATAACAACAAGAATAACTAGCTCAAGAGATGAGTTTGGCCCCCTAGAGATATTGTTAGATGCCCAGTCATGGACTCAAGCATAGTAGAGTAGTGGCTATGACAACCACTATAGAGATCCCATAAGAATTGTCCAGAGAATTTCATAACAGATCTATAATAGAACTCCTCTCTAGAGTGCTCTCAAGAGTAGAAAGGATCTTAGAAGATTATTTTCTATAAATATAATATCATATCTTGGCAGCAGTCACTTATTTATAACATCTAGGTTACCATCAGAGTAGGGCCATCATTGCTGATGGCTAATTATAGCAAGAACTAGCAAGATGAGTCCTCTTAAGAATTGCATTACAAATCTAACAGCAGGAGACTAAGGCTTGAAGATGTAATGAGGTATAGAGAAGTAGTAGAAGAACTAGAGAGGTCAGGCAGAGAGGTCAGATAGAGATATAAAAGAAGAGGTGTTTGATGAAAACAATATTGAAGGGGGAAAAAGAGACTATTAGCCTAGCATAAGCTAAAGATGCAGTACCAGGTCCCAATTGTATGCTAAAGAGTATGTTTAAAAGGATCGTAAGCTCGATCTAGATTCTCCTTGCATAGTGTTCCTAAGATGTCCACCTTTACATACCATAATAAGCTTACTATCAAAGTAGTCAGTAAACCACTCATAGGCCTTACCACACTCAATTAAGCCCTTATCTGCACCCCCACACCAAATCTTATAGGTGTGATATGATCTAAGCTGATGATTGCTAGGCTTTTCAGGCCTGCTACTCCATAGAAGGTTATTTGAGTAACTACTGCATCTTGTCTCTTGACCAAGTAGGATATAGAGTTCTAGTCTCCTCAATAACCCAACTACTTCACTTAGAACTCAGAAAAGTGCCATGAGGTAACTCTCAAGCTCATAAGATGGCAGCAGGTATCAAGATTTCATTGCCTTCCTCTTAGGCTCTCTGAGTGTTATATTAAAAGTACAAACTGATGAGACTCAATTAAAAATAAATAAAAAAGAAAACTCCTTCTTCTAGTCTCTCTCACTTCTCTCCTCCATAACATTGCCATGTGGACATAACAGATATCATCTCCCTATCCTCTATGTCTACTAGCTATGACCATGTGCTCCTATTCCATCTCCATACTTCACTCCTGTCCAATATCCCCTAACCTCCAAACTGGCTTCCTTCTACTCCAAATATAATCTAGAAACACATGCAAGTGCATACAAAGGTCATCAATATTCCTGTTGCTCTACAGTATGTCCACTTCCTGACTGAGTCTAGTAGTGATGGGATCACTAGTTACTGATAGACTTTTGATTTGTTATCTTGGTATCATATTAGTCTCAATCTGCTCTAGATTGAAATTATATCATATTCCAAAGATGTTCTTGAGCCTCTGAGTTCTAGAGTGTTGACATTGATAGGCCGTCTCTAAGAAACCTGATGCTAGCTCATTAGTCTTGGGTATATGCTATTCTAGCATGTGGCAGCTTGGTCACTACCTAATAAAAGTACCCAATCTTGGGTCTAGATTATGTCTGGGGCTTACAGGAGGTCTCTAGAGTGTATTGCAATAGTAAAATCCAGGGGTATAATTTTTTTTTTTAAAAATCATCGGTTTATTACACAGGGCGTGGAGGCAGGCCATGGTAAGTACACAGTATCTACTTAAATAGAAAGAGGAAAGGCAAAGAAAAGAATAGAGAGTAGAAAGGTAGAAAAATGAAAAGCTCTAGAAGAGAGTGAGAGATGAAAGTTAAGGCTGCGCTTTTGCTCCAGGGAGCCGCGCCGCAATGGGACCTTATCCGTTGTCAAAGCTAAATGCTTCAGGGTTATCTGCGAGAAAGTGGATGAAGCTATTGATGATGATATTGCACAGTCACATGGAGGGACTGTGTCTATCACACTCTATGATGATGTGTTCTTGAGTTTGCACTTCGGCTTCACCACAAGGGCAGCTGGTGGGAAGTTGGGGGAAGAATCTTTGTCTATATTCTCCAATGGGGGCGTGACCAGTAGTCATACGGGTGAAGCAAGCACATAAGAAGTTGGTAAATCCTATGATGGGAAGCCATGAGCCCCCCTTAGCATAGGTTGGTTTGATGACTATTCCTTTTTCGTCTTCAAAGTTGAGGAAGTAGTGACCTTTTTTGAGGCTGCTGGCGAAGTGCATTTGCCACTCACAGAGGGTGCAGTTACATTCTTTCTTTTTGCTGAATAAATGAGACTCTTTGCTGGGGAATGTGGGGGCACATGAGCTTGCTTTGACTTGGTCGTCTACGAGTTTGTGTCTGGGCCATTCAGCTCTGCTGGGGTAGTACCAGAAGCGGATTTTGTTACTGCCATCCTTGCTGAGGAACGTCTTGACTATGGCTGCTAAGGAAATGAACATGTTCTGAAGGGGGTCGACTTTGGACTTCAAGTTTTTCCTTGCTGCAGTGATGGAGTCAGTGATGACCATGATGTCGTGGATGTTGTCTATTTCCATGGCAGGGATGAGGCTGGTGCGAATGGCCATGAGTTCTGCTTTGATAGAGGTGACATTTAAGGAGTAGACACATAGTTGTTTGATGACAGAGTTGTCGGCCCAGATGTGTGCTGCTGCTATAGCAACATGAGATTTTTTGACACCTCTGTCTGCGATGACTGCTACACTATTGTGGTTTACTTGGAATGACCTGAAGGCAAGGTTAAGGCTTTGGAGGTGTTGGTAAAGGTCCTCATCAAAGGAAGAAGAAGGGGAATGAAAGCTAATTCTACTAGAGAAATGATCGACTATCCGAGATCCAGGAGAGAAAAGGGGGTAGAGGGGGTTGAAGCAGTTTCTGACACTATTGAGCCGCTCATTGACATCCTTGATAGGGCTTTTGAGGTTGGCTTGTTGTTTCATGGTGAGTTTGGAAGTAGCAGTCTTGTGGGGGGTTTGATTCTTAGCGTGTTGAGAATCTAGTAAGGAGTTAATGGCATATGAGGGAGGGATGGATGCGTAGTGCAGGTAGTATCTGCCATTCAGTTTGTGGAGATATAGGGTGATGGGGATGAGGCCTGCAATGGCTTCAATGCCTTCAGATGGGGAGGTTTGGAAGGCACCCGTGATCCAGAGGGCTGCTCTTCACTGCATTTTCTTTAGTTCGGTGATGTTTTTTACGATAGGGGCACCCTTGAAGAACCACAGTTGGAATCCATATAGGGTAATGGGTAGGATGCAGGTCCTGTATAAGAGTCGTTTTTGAATGGGAAGGAGGCCTCTTAAAGAATTTCCTAGCATCTTCATAGCATTGAGGGTGGAGAGGCATTTTGTGGCATAGAAGTGAGTATGGTAATTGAAGTTAAGTCTGTGGTCAAAGTAAAAACCTAGGTACTGCCAGATGGGTTTGGGAGAGATGACAGAGCCCCCTACCGATGATAGGTCGATAGATGGGTTGGGGGGTGGTGGGCTCTTGTAAAGTGGAAGAGTTTGGTTTTGCTATGTTCTATGACAAGGCCAGCATCGATGAGGATTTTGGACATAATATTGTAGCTATAGAGAAGAAAGGAAGAGGATAGTGAATAACTCTTCTCTTGAGAAATTAAAAGACCGTCATCCACGAAGGAAAGAATATCAGCCGGAATATTTTCTTTTAGTGTTTTTAATCTTTTTTTGAATATTTTTATGACTAGGGCAAGGTAGATAGCAGAGAGAATGGGGGAAAGAGCTAAGCCTTGGCCTATACCAACGTTGGTGCTGAAGGCTGGAGATGAAAAGTTATTCTAGGTGTAGGTGGTGGAGCGGTTGGAGTGATAACTGTTAAAGAAGCCTGTAACATTAGTATTAAGTTCCGCTTTCTTTAGACAAATGGAGAGGAACTCGTGGTTGAGAGAGGGAAAGAATTGGGCAATATCAAATGCTATGATGCTGGTATGGCACTGTCTAAGCCACCCTGCATGAATAATGTGGGTCAGGTATACTCCTGCGTCAGTGGTGGATCTTTGTCTGACACCTCCTAGTTGATTAGGGTCCAAGAAGCCATTAGCTGTCATGTGAAACTGTAGTCTGTTGCTGACAACTTTCTCAATTAGTTTGCCCATTGTGTTGAGAAGGACAATGGGTCAGAAAAAGCTTGGTGTATTGTGTGAAGTCTTATTTGGCTTGGGGATAACAACAGAGTTGGACAATTTGAAGTGGGAGGGCCAGTGTTCTAATGTGATGCAAGCATTAGCAATATACACCAATTTTTCAAGGCATGTGTTATATGAGATTATGGCTTTGAGGTGCCTCCATGATACGTGATCTGGTCCTGGAGTGGAGGATGATGAGCACTTAGCTATCGTGTCTTTGAATTCTTGGCTGGAAAAAGGGGGCCATTCAACACTATCTGCTTGAGGGAGTTTATTGAGAAGTCTGGTGTTAACCAGTCTATTTTCCGCTGAGTTGTATGATTTGTATAGGGTGTTCCACAGATCCAGGAGGGTGTTACATGGGCAATTTTTGTACAAGATGGATTTGATGGCTGGGAGGGACTTCCTCCTGACCCAACTCATTAGGTCCCAGGGTCTCTTGTTAGATGATGTGATTTTGTGGATTTTGTTATTGAAGAATTCCCTCTTGACTGTGCATACCACTGATTTAAATTCCTTCCAGTGTTTAAGTTCGCCTGATTCATGGTATTTATTAAGACCGTCAGTGTAGTCTTGATTCTACCACTCTTTGGAATGTTTTGTGATGCGCTTCTGTTTGGAGTGAGTGTTCCATGCATTTTCAAAGACATTTGCCAGTTGTTGGACTGAGGCCTCTAAGTTTGCTTGGCTCCTAATTGCTGATATGTCGAAGCTTTGGACGCCTTGAACCAATGAGGAGATGAATTCCTTTTTTTCCTCACTATCTTTTTTAATAGACCATATGTTAATGTCGGTATTAACTTCTCCGATGCTGATTTCAATGATGAGAGAAACGTGGTCAGATGGTTTGTGGATTTCGGAGTAGAGTGTATGTCGACCAAATCCTGTGTTGTTTGGTGGAAGGAAGACAAGGTCTATGACAGAGTTAGTATCGCGTGGGTTATCTACAAACCTAGTGGGGCCAGGGTTTGAGGAGGAGAATAGTTCGAGACCTAGGCTATCTGCAATAGTGATGAGGTCATCAGTATGAGAGGAGTGATGTCTGAAGTTAGGGTCCCAGTCACTGTCTCTTATGTTAAAGTCTCCTGTTAAGATGATTGTCTTATCTATGTTTGTCATGCTTTCCCAGAGGGCTTGGAGGGCAGTTTGATTGCTGTCTGAGTATAAGTTGATTATGTAGTTAGTGTCTTGGTCATTGTGAAAGGCCAAGATGTTGATATCTCGGTGGTTTATGATGTCCAGTCGTAAAGCAAATCTCATCCTAGCAAGATGTTTGTTGACATAAGTAGCAACTCTTGCATAGCTTTTCTGTGTTGTGTCTTGGCGGATGAACAGAGTCCATTTTGGGTGGTTAGGGGTACCATAGAGTGGGTCTCCCATGGGGTTTGAGTGGCTTGGGATGCATCGTATGAGGGATCTAGGTGGCTCCTGAATGAAAATGATGTTAGCTAAGTTCTTCTGAGTTTCTAAGATGATATTGGTTAAGACTTTATTTTTCCTAACATTCTATGAAAAGATCTTTAGGTTGTTTTTGATCATATCTTGTTACTGCCAATGGCTAGGTGGGTTGAGTTGGCCCTGGTTTCCCTGGTTTCTTGTGCTTTTTTCAAGTGCCATTCACGATTGAATCTGTGCTTCCAAAAGGGGCACTTGTTGTCATCTGCCATGTGTTCACCTTTGCAGTTGACGCATTTGAAGCTGTGAGGGCATGGTTCACCCTTCGCAGTCCAATTCATATTTGTCTACCTTCTCTCTGATTCAATTTTTCACCTTTGTTCTCATTATTTCATAGTCACATAGCGACGAACACATAGAGTTCTGACAGTCTCCATTGCACCACAAAATATGGGTATATCTTTAGTACTAAGGTAGCTCATTCAGCTAGGATCCACAACGAGTAACAAGTGCTTTTATGCCTCGTCAGACCACCAACTCAGTGGTTAGAGTGTTGAGTTGCTTATTTGGGTGTCGACAATCCAGTGACTTCGTCTTACAGATATTTAGAAGTCAAGTCACCTGTCAAGTCATCTAGACTGTCACATTCTACTATTACACCATCAGGTTATCTGTAGCTGCCATTCCTGTAAAAGGAGGTACCCAGCATAGCGTAGTGGCCTTAAGTACACTAGTTACTCACATTATAACAATAGTACTTGAGGTGCTTCAACTAGAGGGCGGTGCGATGATGTTCGTAGAAGATCAAGTCCAGTTCATATTACTAATCAGTACACATTATAATAATTGTTTTATTTACAATTCCTTTTACCATCACCATTCCCTGGGGCAAGTGACCCCCGGGGGTTGTACTCTACCCAACACCTCTCACTAATATTGTCATAACATCACCTATCCACTTTATTTCTCATTGCCCTTTGGGGCAGCACATTTGTGCATTTATGTATTGGGGGCATGACTACTACAGCATGTTCCCCTTGCACCTGCTCTTTGCTGAGGCTGGAAGAGGGCACCATCTGGGGATTGAACTAATGGCTGGAGGGAATCTACTCTTGAAAAGAATCCTATGAATACTCTGTCACTAAACAACACCCATACAAAAGAGCTTCCTATAGCTCACCACAAATACATATATTCCTCTATAAAATCCAGGTATCACCTTTGGGAAGTATATTAGGGCATGGTAGGTACAAAGATGAACTGATTTAAGCTTTCTCTCAGGGTAGGATATCCCTGAGGGAGTCACTGGTACCCTTGAAAAGGAGTTTGACCAGAGTACTTATCTTGGTGTCTGTCATCTGATCCCAATGGGATTGTTCCATGATGATCAAGTTCTATGGCAGGGGATAAAGGCTAGGGTAGGGTAGTGGATATCATGAATGGAAGGGGTGGAAAAGTCTTTAGGTGGATAAATGTTTTTGGAAGGCAGATATTTGGCAGTAAAGAGTTTGTTATTTAGTGTAGTTTTCTCATTCTTCACTGCCTAGGCTACTAACTACATGTTGGTACTTAGGAGGCATGCTTATAATATATGCCATAGGGTCTGCCACTGTGCCCTCAATTGCCTCCTGCTCATTTGTATTTAGAGTAGTTGGCTTTATAATTGATGATTTTTTAAAAAAAAAGCTATCTGTAGCTGCACTGATTATTGCTGTTATACCTGGAAAACTAGTATCACCCAATACTTGCACTGCACATTCATGAAAAAGATATGGTAGCCAGCAATGTAGATCAGGTATGTTATTGTATATTAGATTTTCATTAGACTAATCTCTCCTTTACTATATTCCTAAGATGAAGTATACCTGCAGCAACTGATCTTGAACCAGAGAACATAAATCAGGAGGGAAGAGAGAGTATTTGAGTTGCAATTGATAACATAGGAGATTATCCAGGTATATTTTCTACTCACTTTCTCTTCTTACCATTTAAACCATCTATCAGTTGTTGTGATAATCTTAGATAACAACTTTGGATCTTCACCATTGGACACTTGTAATACATATACTTTATTACTCATTGTCAGTCTACTAGCTACATAGCCCTTCGGAACTCTATAGCATCCGATATACCAACTGTAGACTATAAAAACCCGGACTACAACCTATAATACAATAACAGTCAACCTTGTACTACAAAAGATTATGGGCCCCGGCCCTTACTAAAATTGCTCACTATCTTACTTCTGTCCCTGCTGCCTACCTCTCTCTTTCAAAAACCTCCTCACATAGCTGTATCTACTTCCTCATTGTACCCACATCATAATGTCTACTGGTACAAAATCAACATCCACCTATCAGATTGAACCTCTGCATGGTGCAGCCAACTACAATGTTTGGCATATCAAGATAAGACATATCTTGATTAATCTTGGCTTATTCAAATATGTTGAATCCATGGCACCCTCTCTTGCTGCTAATAAATCTGCTATCAAAATTTGAAATAAGAAGAATCACAAGGCCCTCTCTACTATTAGTTTGTGTGTAGATGACAGTGCTCTTGTCTACATTGCAGGTCACTGCCTGGAAGGGGCCAATATTGAAGAGCATATCTATACTCTTTATGAACTCCATCAACAGCTTGCTAGCCAAGAACAAGCTATGCTAGGATCAGAATTCTCTACCATACTCCTCACATCACTACCTGACTCTTGGGACCTCTTTGCGTCTACCATTGACAAGTCTACTATCTCAGATACTGCTGACCCTGACTCATCTAAACTCATATCTAAGATCCTAGAAGAAGACCTATGCAAGACATCTAAGAACACCTCTTCCAAAATTACACTCTCAGCCCATGGCAATCACAATCATCGAGGCTCATCAATAATCAACAATCATTATCACAGGTCAAAATACAATACCAATGTTACTTGTCACTACTGTAAACATGTTGGCCATATTCAGAAGGAATGTCAAACCAAGAAATGAGATCTCCAGAGTGGAGGAAAGCCTGGAAATAATTCTAACAATAATAGTAATTTTCGTGGCCATGGAAAAAATTTTCAGAATTTTTCCAATACTGCCTACTCAGCATAGTCAGAATTTGTATTCATTGCACAAGACATAGCTCTCCTAGCAAGTGTACTCACTTCTATTGTCTGGATTGCTGACTCAGGTACCACATCACATCTTGTTTGAGACTGTTCTGCCTTTGTTACCTACACAGAACTACAAGATCACCCAATTCAGGGTGTTGGCAGCACCACTAAAGGCATAGGCAAAGGAGATGTCAAACTTACTGCTACAGTAGGAAACTAATCTTACCCTATACTATTGTGCGATGCTATCTACTGTCCCACTACTCCATTCAATTTAGTATCCATTAGCCACATTACAAACATGAACTGTGGGGTCAGTTTCTACTAGAAGAGGATTACTATCACATCACCAAACAACTGGAATGAAATTATCATATCAGGACCAAAACAGAATGGCTTATACATGCTTGATATTACTCCAATCACCTCTTACCATGCTTGTATTGCCCAAAATCCACAAAACTGTATATGGCATGACTAGTATAAAGTCATGGGATATATCTATATGGGATTAGTTAAGATGCTAAAGGAAAAGGACATGGTCAAAGAAATGGAGATCAACCTAGACATTCAGTCACCTCAGTGCATATCATGTATCAAGGCCAAATCCTATGTCACACTATTCCCACAACAATCCAAGACTGAATATAAAGAAATTGGTGACATAATATTTACTGATGGCTGGGGGCCAGCTCAAACTACTGGAATTAGAGGTGAACACTATTATGTTAGCTTCACTGATGGTGTAACACAATGTACTCAAATTCACTTCATGAAGAAAAAGGATGTTCTTAGACATATCAAGGATTACCAAGCCTTTATCAAGACTCAAACTAGCAAAAACCTCAAAGCTATGTGATTTGATGGTGGAGGAGAATATATTGATCATGAGGTAATTGACTACCTCAAATCTTGTAGAATACAATATGAAATCATAGCTGCCCACTCACCTGCCCAAAATGGCATTGCTGAACACCTCAACCATACCCTAATCGAGCACATATGCACTATGATGCTTAAACACAATATCCCCTACTTTCTTTGGCCAGAAGCAGTCGCTTATGCCTGCTATCTCAAGAATAGATCACCAACATGAGCTCTCAAAGAACTCATTACCCCAGAAGAAGCTTTTATAGGAAAAAAGCCTAATATCTCAATGCTTCAAGAATTCAGAGTCAAATACTGGGTCCTCCAACAAGACGGCCAAAACTCCAAACTTGACCCAAAATCCCAAGAATTCATCTTTGTTGGCTTATCAGATCATGGCAAAGCTTGGAGATACTGGAACCCCTACTCACACCAGATTTAGACATTCCAGAATGTGATTTTTGAGAATCAAACACATGAGTACCACTACACTATCCCAAATCCTGCCAGTTCCAACAATGATACTAATACTTCAAACCCTCCATTGCTTGAGGGGGAGCAGGAAATATCCAAGCAAATTT
>Ga0153964_1000314_pt1 | contig 10645 bp, 11 predicted proteins | sample TSFL048MetaG_FD_104726 | JGI IMG/M metagenome (GOLD analysis project Ga0153964, IMG submission 104726) | Attine ant fungus gardens microbial communities from Florida, USA - TSFL048 MetaG | ecosystem: Host-associated > Fungi > Mycelium > Unclassified | place: USA: Florida, Withalacochee... | reverse complement strand
TAACCTAACCATATGGAGGCTGTCCTTTGTTCTAAGAAAAGGACAGATGACTATCTATGGGTAATTAATGAAGTCCATGTGCAAACATTGAGATCTTCATATCTCCACTAATATTAATCGCCTCGAGGTTGTTCTAGGCTCATTCTGAGTGTTATGAAGAAGGCTTCTGCTGAGCCTAGAACCAAAGCATCGATCTCGGCGGTTTCCAAGATATTAGCAATTTAATAAACAGTAACATGGTAGTTACCAGTTGATCTGCTTAATATCTCGGCCATTGTTGATCGCCTCAAGACATGACTGGTATCTATCAAAAGGTCTTTTTAAGGGCTTTAAGCTGGCCTTGAGACCGTGGGAATCGTCGAAGAATTGGTGGAGATATGACCAAATGAAGTTTGTGACATGCTGTTGACAATTTACTCTTGATCTCCAGCATCCCATTCAACTCTCTCATTAGTCCTGCTGCAAATTGGGGCCTCCTATCCGAGATAATACTTTTAGGTAGCCCATGCAACTTCCACATATTATCTCTGAACAACCACGCTAATCCTTCTGCCAATGTTTTCTCTGTAGTAGGTATGAAATGTACCATTTTAGTTAATCTATCGACTACTACTAAGATTGAGTCGTATCCCTGAGCTAAAGATAGCTTTGTGATAAAATCTGCTGATATGTGTGTCTAGGGTTTTTCTGGAATAGAATTGGGCATTAGTTTGCCTACTGGTGGTTCTGTGCAATTTTTATTTCGCTGACAAGCGTCATACCCCTCCACATATCTCTTTACCTCTTTGGTCACTCCTGGCTACCAAAAGTTCTAGGTAACCAATTCTAATGTCTTCTACTGTTCCCCATGACCTCCTACTAGCATATCGTGATGTAGCTGGATTATTTCTGTTCTAAGCTTATCATCTTTTGGTATATAGACCTTCCCCTCTTTGTACATAATGCCGTCAACCTCTCTCCACTCTTCATCCCTTAACATTTTCACCCTGCTCTTTTTATTTCTTCTACCGCCTTTACCATCTCGTCATCTTTCACTTTCAACTTTCTCACTTCTTCTAGTAGATCTACCCTGTCTACTATTATTTCTACTGCCTCTGTTCTTCTTACTTCTAGCCACTCTGGTTTCGCTATCATTTTATTCTCATTGTTCTTTTCTGCTCCAACCTCCTAGTCCGGTCTCTTACTAAGACTGTTTGCTTTTCCCATCTTGCTTCCTGGAATATGTTTTAATGTAAAGTCAAACCTGGATAGGTACAAAGCCCATCATGCTTGTCCTTGATTCAACTTCTCTGCTTTCATGAAGTATTCGAGGTTCTTGTGATCTATCCATATCTCAAATTTAACTGTTGCTCCTTCCAGGAAGTATCTCTATGCTTCTAAGCATCTAACGACTGCTAACATTTCTTTGTTGTGTATCTCATAGTTTCTTTCTATATCACTTAGAGATTTAGAAATGAAAGCAACTGGTTTCCATTTTTTATCTGAGCACTTCATTGAGAGTACTCCTCCAGTAGCGTAATTTGAAGCGTCAGCTTCTACCCTAAATTCCTTGTCTAAATCTGGGACCGCTAATACTGGTCTGCTAGTGAAGATCCTTTTTAGCTTGTCGAACACTTTTTATTGTGTTTCCTCCCATTGCCACTTCTTATCTTTTTGTGTAAGTATATTCATTGGCCTAGCTACTCAAGCAAAATCTTTAATAAACCTCCTGTAATAGTTTGTGAGGCCCAAGAATTTTCTGACGTCTTTCACATTTTTTGGCTATGGCCAACTAAGTACTCCATTTACTTTCTCTGCCTCCATTTCTATTCTATTAGGTCCTATGACAGCCTCTAGGAATCCTATTTTTCTTGCCTTCCACACATATTTTTCTGGCTTGATGTACAAGTTGTTCTTCTCTAACCTTTTTAGTATTTCCTCCACAATTTCATCATGTCCTTTCTTTGTTTCCATTCCTACCAACACATTATCTACAAATGCTGTTACTTTTCCCTTATTAATTAAATCCCTTAAGATTTCATTCATCATTACCTGGAACATAGCAGGTGAATTTGTCATCCCAAAGAACATTACTGTTGGCTCGAAGAAACCTATATATGTTGTGAATACTCCTTTCCATTCATCCCCTTCCTTTATTCTCACATTATTGAACCCCTACCTAAGATCCATTTTGGTGAACACTTTCTTACTCCCTATGTTGTCGATTAGCTCAGTGATCAATAGGAGCGGGTGATTGTTCTTTATCATCTGGTTGTTTAGATTACAGTAGTCCATTACCATCCTCTTGCTGCCATCTTTCTTGTTCACGAAAAATACTGGTGACATTTGAGGTGATTTTGAGGGTCTAATATACCCTTTTCTTAGCTGATCCTCCACAAATTTTTGGACTTCTTCCCTTTCATTTTTGGATAATAGGTAAATCCTTTCTTTTTATGGTTTAAACATCTCTTTGAGATCTATAGTGTAATCCCAAGTTTTCCTGGTTGGCATCCTCTCCGACTCTATCTTCCCAAACACCTTCTTCTACTTTAAAAATCTTTTTGGGACCATTTCCTTGATTTTCCTGTGGTCTTTCTTCATCTCTTTCTCTTTTCTCCAATCCTCCTTGTTATTTATTGCCCATCTGACAATTTTCTCTTCCTCTAGAGTCACTGCCCTTTTGACCTTCTTTTTCTTTTGACTCTTTTCGCCACACAATGGTAGGTATCTTGTTATTTTAACTTCTCTTGTCTCCCAATTTATCTTAGGGTTATGTGCTGCCAGCCATGGCATCCCCAGGATTATCTCCATTTTTCCTAAATTGCACACATCCATCCTCATTCTTTCTACATGGCCTTTATAATATACATTGCACTCTACTTGGTGCATAATAGCCTCTTTGCTATTATTTGTTCTGTTCATATTTCTGACTATTATCAGTCTTTTCAACTTCTGTAGCTTGAACCCATGCCTAGCTGCCATCCTTTTGTTCATGAACATCCCTGTGGCACCACTATCCAAGAGTACTTTTATAGTTATGCCTTCATGCGTATCCAACTTCTTTACTCCAATGGTTATCCATACCTCTCTCAGTATTTTGAAGGTCCTCTTGACCTTCCTTTGATTACCTCCCTCTTTTGCTGTGCTTTCCAGTTCTTCTGACTATATGCCGCTGTTATGCCGCTAGAGAATTTTCTGCGGAAATGTAACATGGAATAAAAATTATAACCCTGGATTTCACTATTGAAACCCACTCTAGAGAACTCCTACAAGCCCCAGGCATAATCTAGACCCAAGATTGGGTCCTTCTATCAGGTAGTGGCCAAGCTGTTACATGCCAGAAAAGCATATACCTCGGGAGGCAAGACTGATGAACTAGCATCAGGTTTCTTAGATACAGACTATCAATGTTGAAGCTCTAGAAATCAAAGGCTCAGAGATACCTTTGGAATGCGAGATAATTTCAATCTAGAGTGGACTTAGACTAATATGACACCAAGACAGTAGATCAAAAGTCTATCAGTGACTAGTGATCCTATCACTGCTAGACTCAGTCAAGAAACAGGCACGCCGCTGGACAACAATCATATTGCTGATGCTAGGACATACTGTCATGTGTTTCTAGACCATATTCAGAGTAGAAGAAAGCCGGTTTGGGGTTCGGGGAACAATGGGCAAGAGTGAAGTATAGAGGTGGAGCAGGATCACATGGTCATGCCCAGGAGGTATGGAGGACAGGGAGGTGACAGCTGTCATAGCTATATGGTAGTGTCATAGAGGAGAGATGCGAGGGAAAGTAATAGAATAGAGAGTTTCCTTCTCTATTTCTTTTTAATTGAGTCTTTAACATTTGTAATATTCTAATATATTTCTCAGAGTGGAGATTGATGGGAAGAGCCTCCTTGGCCCTTGCCTTTATCTCAGAAGCTCTTAAGGTTGTAAATGCGATTCTCTTGAGTGTGTAAGGGATGATCTTGGTGAGAGGTTGAGTTGGTGAATATTTCTCTATCATATACCCTATTCTTTCTGGAACCAAGACGCAGCAGTCGCTCGGGCAACCTTCTATGGAATAGCAGGCCTGAAAAGCCTGGCTAATCATCGACTCAGATCGTATCATACCCATAAGGTTTGGTGTGGGGGTGCAGATGAGGGCTTGATTGAGTGTAGTAAGGCCCATGAGTAGTTTACTGACTATTCTATTAGTGAGCTTGTTATGGTGTGTAAAGGTGGACACCTTAGGGACACCATGCAAGGCAGATCTAGATTGAACCTACCATCATTTCGACTATTTTTACATTACAGATAAGCTGTGCTTCATATTTTAATTTCTTTCTGATACCCCCACTTCCTCCTTCTCCCCACAAACCCTTTAGCATGCAATTGGGAACTATTACCACCCCCTTTTCTACTTGCTAGTCACAGCTAATTTCTCTTTTGCCTCTTTCACCGCCTTGCTACGCCTTTGCCTCTCTGGGCCACACTGCCTTCCCCATACACCTACACCATTTCATTCCCTCCAGCTTTCTTCTAGAGATCACTTCTTGTTCCCTATTATTCTCCACATGATACCCCTGACTTTTGCACCTTTCACATAGCAGGTACGACACTACTACTTCTTTCATATACCACCTCAGTTCTAATAGTTGTGCCTTTTCTAGGACGCCTTTTCTACAGTGTTCCTCTGCTCTTTTTCTTAGCTCTTCTACTGAGCTCCTTCTCCATTCTTCTTGCTGCACTTCTCGTGGCTTGGCCATGTGTGCTACCTTTTGTTCCTCTACTCTCCTCAGTCTCCTTCCCTTCTTCTATACTTCTCCCTTTTCAAAACATGCCAGCTTTTCCTTTTGCTGTACTTTTTGTAACCTTGCCACATGTGCCACTCTTTTCTTCCTCACCCATAAGGGACATTCTCTGCATTTGTGTTCCTTTTCCCCACACTTAAAGCACTTAACTTCTACTACTCCTATTCTCCTTATCATCCTCCCTTCTTCTCCACATTGCATTACCCTACTCTTCAATACCTCAAACTTATTTTGGGGAATGACTGTTCCCTCTTCTACTTCCCTTTTGTTCCTGCAATTTTGGGCCAGGTGCCCGAACTTCTTATAACACCAACATAACTTCTCTTTTCTCTCTTCTAATTCTGTTCTTAATTTAGCAAGGGCATGCTTTTCATTGAACAAGCTGCTCATGAGAGAATTGTATTGTGTTTGAGACATTATGGCGATGTCTCTAAGGGTACGGATTTAATGGTTGATCTTACTAATGTTACATCTGTTGGGGCACAAGATCTTCACCCAACCAGACACCTACTGCTCTACTAACTACTGCCCTAATAGTACTTTGTCTATCACCCAACAGATAGAATCCCTAATCTAGACAGCTCTCTAAAGGTAACTGTTACTCCTCTGCATGTACCAACTCACAATAGAGTTGCAGCACAAGGTTTATACTGAGAAGGAATATACAAGTAACTACTAAACACCACTCAATTATGAGGTCAGGTCTCAAGTGTAATACCTGAGCTTGGTACTGTGTCTCCACCTGTAGTCCCTAACTAACTGCAAAGTCCTCTTAAGCCAAGGGCCTGGCTATATATGAAGGGGGCTGCTAATCATAGTGATCAGCGGCCAAGGGTTGATAAGAATGAGATGATAGAGTGAGCAAGGTCCAAGGTGGACAGTGCTCTGAAGTGATAATTGAGTTTTAATGTCAGACTAGCTAACTCCTGAGCCGGAATTAAGCCAACTGCTCTTTTATCAGTGTTTGACAAAGAGAACTCGATAGAGTTCTCATTAGATTTCCTATACTACTTATACAAATATCTGACCCTAACCCTATGCTAAAGTCCCACACTTCCTTTTATCTCACACGTCCATTGATAAGAGAAATAAAAGAAAAGAAAATCAAAAAGGAAAATAAATATTGACTTAGCTATTTTGCCAAGTCATGATATAATATAGCATGCTGTTACACTGCAAGCAAATTTTCCATGGAAGATAATATTTGATAAACTTTATAACAATGGATTCTTAATTAAAATTTGCTCTAGAACCCTTTCTATATCCTCAAAACGTAACACTATATGATGAATACATTAAGCAGGTGATAATCGACCTAGAGCTTATGATGAGACCTCAAGAAGCAATTAAGATGAACTAGCATTGGGTTACTAAGAGAGTTACTGAGGGACTATGCCCTAGATCCACTTTTGGATGAACTAACTTAGAAAGATGGTAAACTTGGACTTTAGAACTAGTACTACTCAGATGAAAAACTTAGACTAATAGACTTTGTGCTTGTAAATAAGCATTGATGGCATCAGATCAATTATATTTAGATGACCTCTAGGAAGCGACTTGGAGATACTAGATATTTATTGAGACTTGCTAACTACTTAACGGATAATCAATGAAGTCTGAATTACAAAGTAGCATTAAGAGCATAATAGGGGAAGACAGAAGAATATTCTAGAAGGAAGCAGCAATGAAGACACATCATCTTTGATGGAAAGGACTTGGTGAGGGAACGCATTATCACAAAGAAAGAAGGGGGCCACATCATCAGTGGGATTTTGGGAGGCCTTAGGACAGAAAAGAAGGCAGTGGAATCCTAAAAGTAGTAATAGATTTCCTTTTATATTTTATTTCTTGAGTTTCAGAGCTTTGTAATATTTTAATATAGTATCCAGAGTGTAGTTAGATCAAAGAAGAACCTCTTGACTCCTACTTCTATTTACACTGCCTCTGGAATCATAAATGCAGATCTAATGAGAATAAGAAGACTAGGACTAGTAGGGTGTCTTGAGAAGAACACAGAATATACCCAGAACTTGATCTAGGGAGAAGATATAGATGCAACTCGGGCAGGCTTTAGAGAGAACAGCAAGCTAGGAAAGCTTGGCTAGGTGCACACTTGGATTGTATCATACCCATAAGGTTCAGTAGTGGAGGTGCAGACAAGGGGGCAACTGAGTGTGGAGAATCTATAAGTGATCAACTAACTGTATTTTCCAGAGGAGCTTTTGTCATGGTATGTAAAGGTTGATACCTTAGGGAGACTATATGACAACAATCTAGAGAGATCTTATGATTCTTTCACAACCACCAATATATATTTTACTAGAGCTGCATATAATTCTTATTTCTCTAATTATTTATAAACCTTCAACTTTGATAATCTCCCCTTGGACCTTTAGCATGCAATTGGGAGCTGGTACATTATTGTTTTATTTGTCCTAGTGTGCAATTCCCTTTTGCACCCTTTCAATGGAACAAGACTACCTCCTTTAAAATTCCAGTTACACTTTGGATATATGGCAAAAAAGTACAGATCGAGGCTTTAGTTGATTTGAGAGCTACTATGAACTTCGTCAACAGAGTTGTTGTGAAAAATAATAATAACCTAGTAATACATAAAATAGCAAATCTGTATCATATAATCAATGTAAATGACACTCCCAACAAGGCAGGACAAATAACAGAATATGTCTGAGCTTATGTAGAAATTGGATCTCACAAGACGACCCAACACCTTTTTGTCACTAACCTAGGGAATAAGGAGATGATAATTGGCTACTTATACTTGTATAAGCATAATCCAAATATCAATTGGCAAAAAGGTCAATGAGAGTTCACCAGATGCCTAGATATATACACTAGTAAAGTCCATAAAATACAAGATGTAGAAGTAGGAGCTAATGAGCTTTATCTCAAAATGGATATCAGTAGATTCCCCTTATTGGACAACATAGGAGATGAGAACCCCAATGAAAGGGTGCAAAAGGAAATTGCATACTGGAACAAACAAAACAATGATGTGCCAGCTCCCAATTGCATGCTAAAGGTCTAAGAGAAGGTAATCAAAGATAAAGGTTTATAAATAATTAGAGAAATAAGAATTATATGCAGTTCCAATAAAATATATGTTGGTGGTTGTCAAAGGATTGTAAGATCTCTCTAGATTGTCGTCACATAGCCTCCCTAAGGTATTAATCTTTACATACTATGACAAAAGCTCCTCTGGAAAATACAATTAGTTAATTACTTATAGACTCTCCACACTCAGTTGCCCCCTTATCTGCACCCTCAACACTGAACCTTATGGGTGTGATACAATCCAAGTGTGCACCTAGCCAAGCTTTCCCAGCCTACTGTCCTTTCCGAAGCCTGCCTGAGTTACATCTACATCTTCTCCCTAGATTAAGTTCTGGGTATATTCTGTGTTCTTCTCAAGACACCCCACTAGTCCTAGTCTTCTTACTCTCAATAGATTCATATTTACGATTCCAGAGGCAGTATAGATAGAGGTAGAAGTCAAGAAGTTCCTCTCCTATCCAACTGCACACTAGATACTATATTAAAATGATTATAAAGCCCTAAAACTCAAGGAATAAAATATAAAAAGGAAACTATTACTACTTTTGATGTTCTCTCAGCCTCCTCTCACACTAAGTCTATCCCAATTCCCAGTGATAATGTGTCCTTGTGATGATGTGTCTTTATTGTCACTTCTCTCTAGAATATTCTTCCTGGTCTCCCATCACTCCCTTTGATGTTGCTTTGTAAAAGGGCCCTCCTTGGTTACCTGTTAAGTAGTCAGTAAGCCCCACTCAATGTCTAGTATCTCTGAGTCGTGTCCTAGGGCTCATTTATCTAAATATAATTGATCTGATGCCATCATTGCTTAATTGCAATCAGAGTCTATTTATCTAAGTCCGTTGTCTAAACACTACTGGTTTTAGAGTCCTAGTCTACCATATCTCTAAGTCGGTTCCATCCCATAATGGATCTAGAGCATAGTCCTTCTATGACTTTCTTCCTAAACCTGATGCCAGCTCATCCTGCTTGCCTCCCAAGGTATCAACATGAGCTCTAGTTTGGTTCTCTCTTACTCAATGTCTTTATTATATAGTATTACGTTCTGAGGATATAGAAAGGGTTCTAGAGCAAACTCTAATCAAGAATTCATTGGTATAAAGTATATCAAATGTTACCTTCTGCAGAAAATTTGCTTGCAGTGTCAGGCCATACAACAATTTAGGCAACATAAGTGACATTTTTCATGGTAATAACCAGAATCACTAGCTCGAGAGAAGAGTTTGGTCTCCCAGAAGTGTTTCCTAGATGCCTAGTTGTGGACTCGAGCCTCTCACTCGAGTAGCAGAGTAGTGGCTATGACCACTACTACACATGCCTCATAAACGCTTGCCTAGGTGCCCCGTATCAGATTATCAATGGTTCTCCCTTCTAAAAGTGCTCTCAAGGACAGAAGTAAACTTAGTAGAATTACCACTACCCGAGTAATGTCATATTGTAGCCACTGGCAGTACTATTTAAAGAAGAGTTACAATCAAACCTAGGCCATCATTGTTGATAGCTAATTATAGCAAGATCTAGAGAGCTGAACCATCGCGAAGTTGTCTCACAACGGCAGTAGAAGGAAACCAGAAGTTAGAGAAGTGAGAGTACATAGGAGAGGTAAAGAGAAGAACAAGGAAGCTGAGGAGAGAAGTAGTAAGAAGGCTAGATGAAGGAAACACACTTGAGAGCAAGATGGCTTAAAATCGATGTCTCTGCCTATGGTCCGTCAAGAGGCTCAAGGTCCAACTATTGTGCAAGGACGAGTTTTGAGGAGTAGGACTAGAGGAGCAGGGAGCAGTTAGCCAGTGTTCAGAAAGGGATGCTGTCTCATCATTGCAGCCTTACTATGTTTGGGAATTCAGAGGTTTTCTTTGTCTTACTTTCTTTGTTGTCTCTTTGCTTTGTAATCATAATAAAATACTCTAGGGCACAGAGGGGAACTCAAGCATCATACCCCCATCCTCATTTCTCTCTGTTGCTCTAGGGCTTAATGGCTATTTTGAGTTACTAAGTTTCTAGTTTTTCTAAGTGTTCTACTTTACTTTCTAAAAACCTACCAAAACTCTCCCTCAATGGGAATTCAAGCCCCAACGGACTTGGGCATTCGCTTATACTGATGGGGATCAAAGGGAATTTGATCTTGAAACAAGGGTGACAACAAATGGGAATCTAATAATCCCCGAGATGTTTCACAGTTGTGCACTAAATAAGTAGGCACTGGGGAGGTAATCAAATAACAAAGGAGAGCTCAGTAATAGGAAAAAGGGTAGGGTACAATCCAAAAGAAACCTCGGAAATAATAATAAAATGTTTAAGAGTCCGCTCGAGGTAGATCTCACTGTAATAGAATCCCTAAGACGCACGTTCGTCTCACGTCATGACACTGCTGCCCTTACCTAGTCTAGTAGCCTGGCTCACCGTCGATACAGCAGAACTATCTAGAACTCCTATGACATCGTGTGGGCTCTTCTTCAGCTGACCATACAACTGGAAGCCAACTCCAATGACATGTAGCGAGCTATTAACTCCTAGTGTAAGCGAATGCCCAAGTCCATTGGGGCTTGAGTTCCCATCAAGGGAGAGTTTGGGTGGGTTTTTAGAAAGTAAGGCAGAACACTCGGAAAGACTAGAAACTCAGTCACTCAACAATAGCTGTTAAGCTCTAGAGCAACAGAGAGGGATGGTGATGGGGGTATGATGCTTGATTCCCCTCCTGTGCCCTAGAGTATTTTATTATGATTACAAAGCAAAAAGACAACAAAGAAAGTGAGACAAAGAAAACCTCCAAATTCCCAATTCTAGCAAGG